>Ga0172377_10000221_pt1 | contig 50679 bp, 36 predicted proteins | sample Pumphouse3metaG_FD_119749 | JGI IMG/M metagenome (GOLD analysis project Ga0172377, IMG submission 119749) | Leachate microbial communities from a municipal landfill in Southern Ontario, Canada - Pumphouse #3 metaG | ecosystem: Engineered > Solid waste > Landfill > Unclassified | place: Canada...
CCTCATGACGGCAAATAATTGCTCCGATCTTTTGGAAGTGAATCCTAAACAAGTGTTGGATGAAGGCTTACTAAATTCTCCCGAAGACATGGAAGGTTTTGTAACGGCAACTTACGCAAGGATTACCGACATACCTTCCTGGGATTCGCCTTTTTCACTCTGGTGGTCCGGATCCATGCGTTCCGACGACTCCTATAAAGGAGGAGGCGGCGTTTGGGACGGAGGTGATGGATGGGGTTTCATGGAAACCTTTGTGAACCTGACAGCAAATGGCTGGCCGATAGATTATCCGTGGTATGTTTCTTATCAGATTATTCAGCGCAGCAACACCGCAATACAGAAACTGAACAATATCGCCGAGGAAGATTATCCGTTGAAAAGCGTAAGAATAGGAGAAATGAAGTTTATCAGGGCTTTCGTACATTTCAGGTTAAAACAGTTTTTCAAGTATATGCCGTATATCGACGAAAATGTGGTAGGTAGTTCGGGTGAATTTGAAGCAATTCCTAACAAAGACGCCAAGTTTCCGAATGATCAGTATCTTTGGGAGCGGATTCTTAGTGATTTTAAAGATGCGGAAAATGCTTTGCCAGATACACAATCTGAAAAAGGCAGGGTAGATAAAAATGCTGCAACAGCCATGATTGCCAGAACATTGATGTTTATGGCATACGAACAAGACGATAGGCATCAAGTAATTAATATAAACAAAGACAGGCTTACAGAAGCTTTGTCCTACCTGAATAAGATTACCGATCAGGAAGGTGGTAAAGTGGATCTTTGTGAAAATTTCGGAGAAAACTTTATCCATTCTTCCGACAACAATACCAAGGAGTCAATATGGGAGATTCAATATTCCCTTGACGACGGAAGTTCTACCGGAGGAAAAATAAACCGGGGGGAAGGGTTGAATCACCCCTGGAACTGGGGTGGATTTCAATGTTGCGGATTTCACCACATAAGCTATAATATGGGTAATGCCTTTAAAACGGGACCTGACGGATTGCCTTTGTTTGACGATTACAATAAAGACAGTTACGGAGATTATATCAAGAATACAGATGGAAGCGATAACATCGCCCTTGTAGAAGCTGGAAATCCGGAATATTTTGGAAAATATAACTGGGATCCTCGTTTTAGCCATACAGCAGGTGTCCCCGGACATCCTTGGAAATACGATCCGGAATTGATTTTTGAAAGCAGGGGAATAAGAAACGGAGCCGAATATGGTTGGCTGAAATCAGTAAAAGAATTGCCTCACCCAGGCTGTGATTGTCTTTTGTACGATGGATGGCAGTTCAATTCTATGAACAAACGGATGATTCGTTACGATGAGGTCCTGCTCTGGAAAGCCGAAGTACTTATTCAGTTGGACAGGTTGAACGAAGCATTAGCACCAATCAATAAAGTTCGTGAACGCGCTGCTAATAGTGCCAATTGGTTAATCAAAGCAAACGGAAAACCAGTTATGAACTATCATGTTGAGATTTACAAACCGGGTGAGAATTGTGTCTGGGATAAAGATTTTGCCTGGAAAGCAATGCAGTGGGAAAACCGCTTGGAAATGGCTGGTGAAGGACGTCGTTTCTTCGATCTGCAGCGTTGGGGAAATTTGGAAGAGACTATGAACAACTATTTTACCGTGGAGAAAACCCGGTTTTCATGGATGGCAAATGCCCGGTTTACTGCCGGACGAGATGAATTTTTCCCTATCCCCCAAAATCAGATGAAGTGGGCTAAAGGTAACTATACACAAAACCCTGGATACTAATCCTTCGGGTAAGAACCTATGTTATGGTTGTAGAACGAGCGTGATAATAGGTGAGTTACATACAACCCTGGTGTAAAATAGTAAAACAATATCGTATGAAAAAAATAGAAAAATTAATCATTGCAGCACTTGCCTTGATCCTGTTTACCGGGTGCTACGATAGAGACATTATCGACAGGAAAGATTTTAATCATTCTTTGCCCAAAGTGGAAAATTTATCATACACGCAACAAGGAAATGTGATTACATTGTCGTGGCAGATATCAGACAATATTCCTGAAGATTTCAAAAGGCCTTTGGAGGCGAGTATTCAAGTGGTTGAAAATGGCATCTACAGGCAAAAAGTTTCCGTACTCAATGAAGTTAAGTCAGCAAATATTACAATAAATCCGGATAAAGAGTACAGATTTATCGTTAAATTGCTTGGTTTTCTGACTGCCGAAGCAAAAGAGGAAGGGTTTACGGACAGGGTTTTTTCAGAAGGAGCTGTAATTGAAATTAAAGAATGATTGGTAAGTTGTAATTTATTCCGATAAGGGTGTACCGCTGACAAGTACATACCGTTAATGATGCTACCTGGCGGTACACCCTTTTTAATCTTTGTTTGCTGAAAATTATGCGTAGAATTTGGATGGAAAGGAAAAATTATTTAATAGCTATATCCTTTGTTATTGTTACGATGATTGTATTGTCCTGTAGCAAAGAAGAAGGCGCTGAGCCTTATCTGCCTGCTGATGAAATTTCATCAGCTGAAACCAATCTTATTCCCCATAAGGAGACAAAAGTTGTTTCTGCAATTCTTACGTTTAAAAATATTGATCACATTGATTATTTAATAGTTAGCAAAAGTGGAGGAGAAAGTCATTCGGAAAGGATTAACCGGAATGAGCTTTCATCATCTTACCTTTTTACATATACAGTGCAGCCTTCCGATCCTGATTTTTTCAAACTTCTACTGAAGGCTGTTTATTTGGATGGAAACGTTTCCAAGGAAATTTCGTTCAGTGTAGACAACAGGTGGGGATTTTTTATCCGCACAGTGAGCCGGATAGCACGTGTTACGGGAACCCCTATGGCTGGAGAAACCTTTCCTAGCCCCAATAATACATTGAAATGGAATGTGGGAGGAACCGATCTGGGGATTGTCTGGGAGATGCAACCGGGTAAATACGGAATATTTTTTGGAGATACGTTCGGGCGAGATTTTAAACCAAATCCTTCCAATCCAGGCCCTAACGGGGGGAGCTGGAGAAGTAATGTGTTGGCATTTTCGGAGGATAAAGAGCTGGAAGACGGACTTACTTTCAGCAGTATGGCTACTGATGCCAGGGGTGATGCCCGGGAAATCGTATACGGAGGAAAAGACGGTTCGGGTAATGGTGACTGGACCTCCATTCCTACAGCTGCCGTCCGTGCCAACGGTATCGATTATGTCCATTACTTCAATATGAGAAACTGGACCGGCTGGATCACAAATTATTCTGGGATGTACAAATCGACGGATAACGGACAAACATGGCAAAAGTGTGAATCCATCACATTCTCTTCCAACAGTCCTTTTGGACAAGGTGGATATTTTAAGAAAGACGGGTACGTCTATATGATCGGCACACAGACGGGTAGAGACAGCAAAGCCTCCCTTGCCCGTTTTCGTGAACAAGACATCGAAAACAAAGAGCGGTATGAGTACTGGAACGGATCTTCCGGTCAATGGATCATGGGAGATGAAAATCAGGCAACCGTTGTTATTGATGATAAAGTTGGTGAACTGTCATTCATTTATAATGAGACGTTTAGTAAATGGTTTATAGCTTATTTCAATGGCGACCGGTACAATATTACCATGCGCACTGCAGAACAGGTTACCGGTCCCTGGAGCGAACCGTACGAATTGGCTGCAGGAAAAGATTATGCACAATTGTACGGATCCTACTTTCATCCCTTGTCGGAAAGTGGGGAAAGTCTCTATTTTCTGATGTCGATGTGGATGCCCTACAATGTTTTTCTGATGAAGGTTGAAATGGCGGATATGGGTAAATTCCAAGACTAACAAAGATAAAGTAAAATTATCATCGCTTATAAAAAATATGAAACAGTTCTTACTCCCTTTATTTCTGCTGATAATAACTCCTTCATACACTCAGCAAAGTTTACCGGACTGGAAACAACTAGCGCTTCCCGACACTGTAGGATCCTGGATACTACCAGCGGAAGAGAAACCGGCAATGCCGGTATGGGGGCATGTCAACGGTATCATTGTGGGTTTAGCTCCCTTGCCCGGTCCTAGAGGATTGATCAGAATTTACACCCCCTATTTGGAATATGAATTTGCAGAAGTGATGAACTTCATCGCTTTTGAACCAATCCCAAAGGGAAGTGAACATCGTGGATTGTCGGAGCTTGAAATGAGTAGCCTTGATGAGGGAGAAAGAGGAAAACGTTTTTGGAGCTCTAATGACTCTATGGCTGTCTTACCGCTAGAAGGGGCATATCCGGCGCGGGGAGTCATTGAAAAAATTGACGGGGAGGAGACGTTGACAGTATTTATCTTTTCCGAACCTTTTGATAATGGGGCTAAAGTGTATACCCGCCTTCGTTTCTTTGAATCCCGCCCTTACGAATTTGAGATAACCACCAATACGTATGATGATTCTGTGGATCTGGATTATTTCATAACAACTGCGACAATGGGTAACAAAGCCCGTTTGAGAACGCTTTTCTTTAAAGACGGAGAAAAATCCTCACTCGATTTGTGGTCCGACTACAAGGGTATACATTTTACACCACATGAATGTTTTTCTCAACAAGAGATGATACGCAGTTGGAAGGGTGATGCTTATTTTATTGCGGCACCCAATGAAAAAGATTACAGTAAAGCGGCGTACGCTGCCGGAACAAATGAACATTGGAAATTTAACGGAAAAAGAGCAACGCAATATTGGATACAAAAGAACCCTCAGGAGAAACTGACAGGATTGGTCAACGGGCGTTTTACTTATTGGGCAAGTGAAACTCCCATACCGGGAGGTATTTCAATCGAAAACTTCGAATTGAAATCACCGTTTAAAAAAGGTGAACAGTTTGTTTTTGGGATCACCCCGATCTCACCACAACAGTTTATCCGACAGATAAAGACTCGACACCCTTAAGATAACGTAGTTACTGAAATCAATTTAAACTTTAATGGTAAAAATGAATAACAATCGCAGGGAATTCCTTAAGAAAATTGGGTTAGGCACGATCGCCGCGACAAATATCCCGGGTTTCACCTCGGCAGAAATTCTGTTGGGGCCAAATAATCCCGAAAAGCTGCATTTTCAGTTTGAAAGAACCGAGAGGGACTACAACGGAGTATACAGGAATGAATATTTAAGCAAAGTGGCTTTCCCGATTGGAGGTATAGGTGCCGGCATGTTTTGCTTGGAAGGAACCGGAGCTATTTCTCACTTATCGGTGAACCATCGCCCGGAAATATACAATACTCCCTATGCTTTCGCTGCCATCAGCATTAAAGGGATAAAAAACGGAGCGAAAGTGTTGGAATCAATCGTTCCTACATGGAAACTGTTTGGCCCACAAGGAAGTGCAAATGGTTTAGGGAACCGGAATTATGGGTTGCCAAGGTTTGAGAAGGGTTCATTTCTCGCTCGTTTTCCTTTTGGAATGATAGATTTGGAAGACAAGGATATTCCGCTGGATGTGAAAATTACCGGCTGGAGCCCTTTTGTCCCCACCGATGAAGATAACTCGAGCTTGCCGGTAGGCGTGCTGGAATATTCTTTTAAGAATCGGTCCAATGATGTGATTGAGGCTGTATTCTCCTATAATGCACGGAATTTCATCGACGATAACGGGCATATAGTGGAGCAAACGAACGGCTTCAGAATGACCAAGGCCGGTATTGATGGTAACAGCGTAGCCGGAGGGTTTGCCATTTATCTCGACAACGATAGCGCAGTAACGGACCATTGCTGGTTCAGGGGTGGTTGGTTTGATGCGCAAACCATCCTTTGGGATAATATCAGAAATGCGAAAATCGTAAATAATCATCCTGTTGAAGGAGTTTCTCCGGGCGCTTCTGTGTATTTGCCAATAAAAATGAAACCGGGCGAAGAAAAAACAGTAAAAGTCAATTTCTGTTGGTATCTTCCAAAATCGAATCTCTCCATTGGACAGAAGATTGTCACAGGACGGGCGTTTACTGGTAAAATAACCAAGGAACCGGTAAAGGGACAGCAAAAAGTATCGGGTTATGCAGGAGAAGGTTACCTAAATTCATTTGATCCGAATGGAGACGGACAAGTAGGAACTTTACTCTCTCCTGAGTTTACCATCAACAAAAAGTACCTTAAATTTTTAGTGGGTGGTGGCAATCAAAAAGAGAAAACATCCGTTAGCTTGTGTATAGATGACCGGATTGTGGAAACTGCTGTGGGAAACAATACAGAACAATTAAGGGAAGTAATCTGGGATTTGAGCAAACATGCGGGAAAAATTGCCCAGGTGAAAATCATGGATATTGATACATCTGCGTGGGGGCATATACTGGCCGATCAGTTTGTGTTGACCGACCGTCGCGACGAGATACTCTCCTCCCCTTCTTCCGGAGCTGTTGTACTGGCCGATTTTGAAGATGATTACTCGGAAGGATGGGAAATTAAAGGAGCCGAGGAATTGGGTATTGCAACTTCGGGGGATTCCAATTATCGCCCCTGGTATGCAACCCGCTTTGAGAATTTGGACAGTTTAATCGGGTATTGGAACGAAAACTCTACAACTTTAAGAAAGTACTCCGGACTATTCAGTAAAGCATTTTATGATTCTACCCTTCCTGCTGAAGTATTGGAAGCAGTTGCTGCTAATCTGACCATATTGAAATCACCCACCGTTTTACGTGTATCCGATGGGAGGCTTTGGGCGTGGGAAGGGTGTAACGACGATTCGGGATGTTGTCACGGAAGTTGTACCCATGTCTGGAATTATGCACAGGCTATTCCTCATCTCTTCCCTGTTTTGGAAAGAACATTACGTGAGACGGAATTCAAAGTGAGTCAGAACGAAAAAGGGCACCAGAATTTCAGGACCAACATTCCCATTACTCCCACCGAACATGATTTCCATGCGGCTGCAGATGGTCAGCTGGGGGGAGTAATGAAAGTATTCAGGGACTGGAGGATTAGTGGAGATACGGAATGGATGAAATCGTTGTTCCCTTACGTGAAGAAGAGCCTCGATTATTGTATCCGTACGTGGGACCCAAAAAGGAAAGGATACCTCGAAGAACCGCATCACAATACATACGATATTGAATTCTGGGGACCTGATGGAATGTGCACAAGTTTTTATTTGGGAGCACTCACGGCCTTTATTGAAATGAGCAAAACACTCCGGGAACCTTGTGATGATTATCAATTATTGCTCGCTAAAGGGAAGGAGTATATAGAGAATAGCCTGTTTGACGGTGAATATTTTATTCAGCAAATCCAATGGGAAGGATTAGAGGCTCCCAACCCGGCAGAAGTGCAATCTTTTGGTGGTACCTATTCACAGGAAGCGATCGATTTACTAAAAAAGGAAGGTCCGAAATATCAGTACGGCACCGGCTGCCTTTCGGACGGTATTTTGGGAATGTGGATGGCTTCGGTCTGCAGACTACCGGAAATTATTGATAACAATATGGTTAAAAGCCATTTAGAGTCCGTCTATAAGTATAATTTAAAAAAAACACTGCTGGATCATTATAATCCGCAACGGCCAACTTATGCATGTGGTGAAGACGGTGGACTATTGCTCTGTTCATGGCCGAAGGGAGGAGCATTGTCATTGCCCTTTGTTTATAGCAATGAGGTTTGGACCGGAATTGAATACCAGGTGGCAAGCCATCTGATGTTGAAAGGAGAGGTAGAAAAGGGTTTGGAAATTGTGAAGGTGTGTCGTGACAGGTACGACGGTTCCGTAAGAAATCCTTTTGACGAGTACGAGTGTGGGCATTGGTATGCCCGGGCAATGGCCAGTTACGGATTGCTGCAGGGATTGACTGGCATTTATTACGATGCCGTGGATAAAACCTTATATATCGATTCCCGAATTGGTGATTTCAAGTGTTTTATCAGTACCCGTTCGGGATTTGGAACAGTTGAATATAAAGCTGGAAGGCCTATCTTGGATGTAGTGTATGGAACGATCGAAGTAGAAAAATACAATATCGCAAAAACAGGGGTTTTTTCCCATTAAAAGATTGTAACATCAAATAAAAAAACTCATTATGAATTTAAAATCAGTTTACATTACTTTTTTATTGTTTGTTTTCACGGCAGTTATTTTTGCTCAAAATCGTGATTTCAATGGCCTGGATATGAATATGGGTAACCTATACCGGCTATCCAGCGCGGAAACCCGCTCCATCAGTCCCGAAAACTTTACCGGGGAGAAAGGAAAAGGAGGTATGGCTATACCTGACCCAGATGCACCCCTAAATACGGCTAATGCTACTCATGCTGCACGTGATTTGGGACAAGGATGGAAAGTAAATCCCTACGTGCGTATCAATCCGGGAGAAACGTTCACTATGGCTGAAATTGATGGACCCGGCGCCATTCAACATATTTGGATGACTCCCACAGGCAACTGGCGCTTTTCCATCATCCGCATATATTGGGATGACGAAACTGAACCCTCGGTGGAGTGCCCGGTCGGCCATTTTTTCGGTATGGGATGGAATGAATATTCGCCCCTGAACTCAATGCCTGTTACAGTAAATCCAGGTAGCGCGTTTAACTCTTACTGGGTAATGCCTTTCCGCAGGAAATGCAAAATAACCATGACCAACATCAACGATGCCGATGCCATGAACTTGTATTATCAGGTTGACTACACATTAACCGATGTTCCGGCAGATGCGGCCTATTTTCATGCGCAGTATCGACGCACAAAAGTGAACGAAACATCCGATTATACAATTATCGACGGCATTAAAGGAGAAGGCCATTACGTAGGTGTATATATGGCCTGGCAAGTAAACAATAACGGTTGGTGGGGAGAAGGAGAGATTAAGTTTTTTATGGACGGGGACAAAAAATTTCCAACTATCATTGGAACGGGTACCGAAGATTATTTCTGCGGATCCTATAATTTTGACAGGCAAGGAAAGTACATTCCATTTACTACACCTTATGCGGGCCTGGTTCAGGTTTTGCCCCCCGATATTACGTACAGAGCGGGACAACGTTTTGGACTGTACAGGTGGCACATAATGGATCCCATCCGTTTCAAAAAAGACTTGCGTATAACCATTCAAGATTTGGGATGGCGGCACGGTGGTCGTTATTTACCGCAGCAATCGGATATTTCGTCTGTATGTTTCTGGTACCAGTCCGAACCGCATGCCAAATTTCCGCAATTACCCAATTGGCAGGAATTGGAAGTGAATTAAAAAACCAAAGAGTAATGAGAAAGCTATCGCTGAAAATTCTTCTGAGTGTCGTATTACTATCTATTTGCAGCTTAAACACATATTCGCAAACATACACATTCCAGGAAGAACTGACGTTACTGAAACGAGTGGACTTGCTTCCGGCATACCGTCACAATCAACTTATAGACCAAGAATCGAGTTACGATCGTACTTGGGGCAACGACGACGGTTTTTCGGGAAAATATTCATATATCCGGAAGGAAAACGGGCACCTTGTCCTTGCTGAATTTGAAGGTCCCGGTGTGGTAAACAGAATCTGGACTCCCACACCGACCAACGATCTGCTGTCGTTTTATTTCGATGGTGAAAAAACACCTCGTTTGAAGATTCGGTTTGCGGATCTCTTCTCTGGAGAAGTGTATCCGTTCGTGAAACCGGTTTGCGGAAATGAAATTGGTGGATATTACTGCTACATTCCCATCCCGTTCAAAAAATCACTGAAGATTGTGTTTGAAGGAGAAAAGATCATGTTCCATCAGATACAAGCTCGAAATCTGTCGGGCATGGATGTGGAAAGCTGGACAGGGAACTTCTCGGAATCCGACCGGGAGCTTTTGTCGGAAATAAGCACGTTATGGTCAGGTATATTTCCAACAGTAGAAAATTATACGTCAGGATTGTCGGCCGGAATTGAAACGGAACAAAAAAGCTTTACGCTGCAACCGGGAGAGGAGTTCACATTCTTCGACACAAAAACAGCCGGACGTATTGTGGGCTTTGAAATTGATGGTGGAACGTCGTTCGAGGGTATGTATAAAGATATCATCCTTTCAGCGAAATGGGACGATGAAAAGGTGGAAGCCATCCATGCCCCGGTTGCTGATTTCTTTGGTTATGCTTATGGAAAACCGGCCATGCGAAGTATCTTGATGGGCAGGTACGAAACAACCAACTACTGTTATCTGCCGATGCCTTATGACCGTGCGGCTTCTATGAGACTCATTTACAGAGAAAGAAACAACGTGCAACAAAACCCCGTCCAGGTAAATGTGAAGGTTTATTACAACAACACGAAGCGTATCCTAAAAGACGAAGGGAAATTTTACAGCGTTTGGAAGAGGGAAAAACCCAATATGGGTGATTTTTATACGTTTCTGAAAACAGCGGGTAAGGGTCATTATGTAGGAACCATTCACCAGGCACAAGGACTTCGTCCAGGGATGACACTATTCTTCGAGGGAGATGACAGTACGCGTATAGACGGAAAGGCACGCATGCATGGTACCGGGTCGGAAGATTACTATAACGGTGGCTGGTATGCCCTACTCGACCGTTGGGACAGAGGGATAAGTATGCCGATCCACGGTTCGCTCGATTATTCTCTCCCTATGAACAGAACCGGAGCTTATCGCTTTTTCCTGTCAGACAAATTGTCCTTTGAGAAAGATATTTACCACGGGATGGAGCACGGGGAATCGGGCAATAATTTTCCGGTAGATTACACATCGGTGGCATTTTTTTATGCGGCACAACCTCTTAAGGAAAAGATGGAGCCTACTGCTGAATTACGCGAAGTTTATCTGCCTTCTGCTCATGTCTATTTTCCCCAGTTAATGCAAGTTACGCCCGATAGAGGAATCGGGGTGATTTTAGACAGAGGCCTTATGCTGACTGCCTATGATCAGGGGGCCGCAAGAATTTTGCTCACGGACGTTCCCGAAGGAAATTACAAGGTTTTGGTTACTTATCATGAACGGGAAAACGGTGCTGATTTTCAGGTTTGGCAAAGACAGAAGCAACTCTCGGAATGGATATCGACCAAAGCCGGTCAAGAGCAGTACAGGGAAAAAGTTCATGTAGGTGATATTCAACTCACTCAGCAAACGAATTCGATAACGTTTCATATTCGGAAAAACGGAAATGCCAACTTATTTGAACTGAATTTAATTACACTAGAAAGAATAGATTAGTTGGTATGCAGAAACGTTTTTTTGTGATTGTATTTGCGTGGATCGTCCTGTTTTATTGGGGTGTTTTTGCTCAGGAAAAAATTTCTCTTCCGCATAATTTCAGCAAAGCCGTTGAGCATATGCAATACGACCGGCTTGGAAATGAAAAGGGAAAAATTTCTGTGAAAATAATAGACCGTAACACGTTGCACGTGAAACTTACCTTCTCCTTGGATCAGCTGCTGCGGCAGGATGATTGGCAACTGACCCTTAAACCGGCCTTTACCCCCTCTTTCCATTGGTCGCCCCACTTGAGTCCTACCGATAATCACGTGATCGATCAGCATGTCTTCCGTTCACCGGCACTTATTGTTGCCGACAAAGCACAGGTTCTTGCGCTCATTCCTGATTTAAACATCATGCAAAGGGGTACTCCTGTACGGTGGTACCTGGACCTGAATGCAGGAACTAACACGTTGACGATAGGAATGAGTGATAGCCGCGTTACCGATCATGTTCTGTTTGAGCGGATAGAAGGTGCGGAATATCCTAACGGGAAAGTTGAAATCGGATTTTATTTACTGCATTATGTGGATGAGGCTTGCCTCATAAATCCGTTCCGAAAACCGTTGGATTTTATTTGGACCAACTGGGGAAGAAAGGCCTACAGAACTGGTAATCCCATAGAAGGCGATTTGGAGCCCTATATACAGCACACGTATGACTGGGCATTTAAAAACTGGGAGGAAAGCGTGTGGCAGGAGTTTGAAATTGGAGGGCAAAAAGTAGGTGCGCCTGCCTTTATTGTGAATGTAACACAAAGCCCCAATTATGCAGGTGAGGTAAACGAGCGGGAATTCCGCTCTGTATGGAACCAGGCGTGGTTTAGTTCTCTTCGCTCGGCAAGCGGATTGTACCGGTATGCCAGGAGAACAGGCAGTGAGGTTTTGATGGAAAAAGCCCAACTTACCAAAGAGTTGGCTCTCTCTTTTCCACAGGTCAACGGTTTTTTTACGGGCTTATCGGCACCGAAATGCACGAAGTGGAAATCGATGGTAGAAAATACAACCGCAGCAAAGGTTGGGATACCCATTATTGGGGTAACTCAAATCGGAATCCGTATACGTGGAACCCCCGCGAATCGCCATTTCACATTCTGGATATGAGCTGGACGGGGTTGCTGATGCTTCGCTGGTATGATGAGTTGGAAAAAGATGTCCGGTTGCTTGATTTTGCCGAGAATTATGCCAAATCGCTGCTAAAAACTCAATATCCCAACGGTTTTTTTCCGGCATGGTTGTCGCTCGATAGACTTGAGCCAATGGAGCACCTGAACGATTCGCCCGAAACATCCCTGTCAGTAACCTTTCTTCTGAAACTGCATGAGCTGACTGGAAAGCAGGAATATAAGGAAGCGGCACTCAAAGCCATGGACGCGGTGACCCGTGAAGTCATCCCTACAGGACGCTGGGAAGATTTTGAGACCTACTGGTCATGCTCCCGATATGGTTCACAAGACCTGGTAGGAAAAAAGGTTCTACGAAATAATATGCACAAGCAAAACAATTTTTCAATGTTTTGGACGGCAGAGGCTCTGTATTAGTGTTATCGTACGACAAACAACAAAAAATACCTGAGTTCCGGCCAGCGGACACTGGATGAATTGCTTATGACACAAGCATCGTGGCAACCGCCGTATATGTTTGTCAATGTACTGGGTGGCTTTGGAGTCCTTAATGCAGACGGCGAGTGGAACGATTCACGCGAAAGTCTGTTTGCTGAACTTATTATACAATACGGAAAATTGCTGAGTAACCGCGAGTATATAGAAAGGGGCTTGCTGCGCTAAAAGCATCGTTTGTGATGATGTACTGTCCCCAAAATCCGTTGACAAAAGTACAGTGGGAAAAAGTTTATCCGTTTTTCGGGGAAAAAGATTACGGATTCACTATGGAGAATTACGGCCACGGCGGACGAACAAGCCCCGAAGGAGAGGGAATGGGCGAATTCACTATATATGATTGGGGAAACGGAGCTGCCGCCGAAGCCTATAATCGGATATTGGACAAATTCGGAGAAATCGAATAATGAAAGAAATCTAAAATCTATCAGCCTAGAAGTCTTGATTCTAATATCCAGGCTCTTAGCTACAAAAAAATGTAAATATATGAAAATAAAGAAATTTAATCTGTTTTTGCTCACAGCAGGATTTGTTCTTGTTTCCTGCACGGGCAACACCAAAAAACCGTTGGAAAGTATGGAAAAAGAGTACGAAAAGGGGACGTTTGGGTATGACCTAAACTATCTCTCTGAAAAAGACAGCCTGATTGTTTTGAAATCGGATGATGAAAAAGCTCAGGTAATTCTTTCGGCCAAATATCAGGCCAAGGTGTTTACTTCTACTGCAAATGGCCCTGAGGGGCGAAGTCACGGATTTGTCAATTACAACTTCTTTGAATCGGGTGTTGTGGATGAACATATGAACGGCTTCGGCGGAGAAAACCGTCTGTGGCTAGGTCCAGAAGGAGGTCGATATTCCATCTTTTTTGAACCTGGAAAAGAACAGGTGTACGACAACTGGCATACGCCCAAAGGAATTGACATTGAAGCATGGGGAGTAAGTGAAGCGACGACGAAAAGAGCCACTTTCACCAAAGAATTGACACTGCAAAACTACCTTGGAAATAATCTGCATATTGCAGCAGAACGTACCGTATCGCTTGTTACGGAGAGTGAGATTGCCACATCACTGGGCATAATAATTCCAAATAATGTACACGCTGTGGCTTATGCAACCGAAAACAGGATTACCAATCAAAACGATTATGAGTGGACGCGCGAGACAGGTACAGTCTGCATTTGGATGCTCGACATGTTCATCCCGTCCGACTCAGCGGTGACGGTAATCCCTTACCACAGCGGCGAAGAAAGCAGTCTGGGCCGGGTGGTCACCTCCGATTATTTTGGTGAAATTCCAGCCGACCGGTTGATCAACGAAAACGGAGTCCTTTATTTTAAAACAGATGGAAAGGCAAGAGGGAAGCTTGGCATGAATGCAAAGCGGACAACCACACTTGCAGGAAACTATGATCCTATTTCAAAACGACTAACCATTGTCACATTCGATGTGGACCCCGAAGCCACCTACCTGAACCAGGAATGGAATCCGGAGAAAGATCCGCTGACAGGAGACGCGCTCAATGCATACAACGACGGACCGTTGGAGGACGGAAGCATCATGGGGCCATTTCTCGAACTGGAGAGCAGTTCGCTTGCAGCCTTCCTTAAACCGGGCGAATCACTTTCTCACAAACACAATGTATACCATTTCGTAGGAGATGAAACCGATCTCTCCCCTATTTCAGAAAAACTATTTGGTGTGAACCTGGAGAAAGTAAAAAATATTTTTAACTAGCACTGACAAAAAACAATATGAATGCAAATGTAGAAAAACATCGCCTGGTCCCTACAGGGATCCTCTTTCCATTTATCCTGCTTACTTCACTTTTTTTCATTTGGGCAGTTCCCAATAACATGACTGACACCATGCTGGCGGCTTTCAAGCGTATCATGAGCATGAACGACACGCAAACAGCCTGGATACAGGTAGTCTGTTATTTGTTGGGTTACGGATGTTTCGCATTACCGGGTGCCATCTTTATCAAAAAGCATACTTACAAATCGGGTGTGTTGCTTGGCCTGGGGTTATGCATCTTCGGTAACCTTCTCTTCTATCCTGCCATGCTCGCCAATAACATCAGTTCACCGCTGAGTTTTGCAACCTATCTGTTTGCAATCTTCGTGCTTTTCGCCGGTCTGTCGGTCCTTGAAACATCGACTAACGCGTATGTTTATTCTCTGGGTGATCCGGCTACCGCGACCAGGCGACTCAATTTCTCCCAATCCTTTAACCCTTTTGGTGCCCTTACCGGCGTTTTGGTGAGCCAGATATTCGTGTTGTCTCAACTCAATACCATGACCGCTTCACAGAGAGAGGCAATTAGCACTCCGGAACTTGTTTCCATACAGAACGGAGAACTAAATGCAGTCACTACTGCCTATATGATTCTGGGACTGATCATGCTGGTGCTCTTTCTTCTGATATTATTTACCACGATGCCTAAGGCGCAGGATGATGATAAAAGCCTGAATCTGAAAGCCACCTGGGGTCGTTTGAAAAAGAACAGGAACTACATGTGGGGAGTGTTCGCACAGTTTTTCTATGTTGGAGCACAGATTGCAGTCTGGTCGTTCATCATTCGATATGCGATGCAGCAGCTCGATTTCGACACGGTGATTGCAAGTCTGGGTGATAATCCTTCGCAAGAAACAATCATCGATGCGTTGCGCGGAGTGGAACCCTTGGCTGGAGGTTTCTATGCGCTGAGCGAATTTCTGGGCCTGAATGAATTGTTGCCCCGTACGTCGGAACAGGCCGGAGCAACCTATTATATTCTTTCACTGGTGTTGTTTGTGTTCGGACGTTTCATCTCTACCTGGCTGATGAAATATACCCGACCGGTCAATATTCTGTCAGGCCTAGGTATTCTGGCAGTAATCTGTTCATTTTTGACGATCTACGGAGAAGGATTTACTGGTGTTTATGCGCTGATGGGAATTTCAGGATGCATGTCAGCCATGTTCCCCACCATCTACGGATTGGGAATGAGAGGACTGGGAGAGGATACCAAGATAGCCGGTTCAGGCATGGTCATGGCTATCGCGGGAGCAGCGCTTCTTACGCAGTTGCAGGGCATCCTCTCTGATCAGGCAGGAAGCATTAAATTTGCTTATTGGATTCCGGCCATCGCGTTTATAATCATTACTTTGTATAGTTTTACCATCGCGCGGAGTAAAGAACTGGGAAACGGAAAATAAAATCATTATGGACAAATTAGTTATCGGAATTGATTATGGTACGGATTCCTGTCGGTCACTGGTTGTAAACTGCACCACAGGCAGTGAGGCAGCATCTTATACAGCCTTTTATCCCCGCTGGAAAAAAGGTCTGTATTGCGATCCTTCGGCCAATCGGTATCGCCAGCATCCGCAGGATTATATCGATTCGCTTGAAGAGGCAATTCTTGGCACTGTGAATCAATTGACAGTCGCCGAAAGAGAAAACATTGTAGCGATGGGCATTGATACTACAGGAAGTACTCCGTGTCTCACAGATCGTGAGGGAATGCCACTGGCTCTTCTGCCGGAGTATGCAGATAATCCGAATGCAATGTTCGTCCTGTGGAAAGATCATACTGCCATCAGAGAGGCGGATGAGATAAACAGACTTGCCCATTCATGGAAGACAGATTTTACCACCCGTTCAGGAGGGATTTATTCGTCGGAGTGGTTTTGGGCAAAGGCATTGCATTTGCTCAGAGCCGATGATAGGATTCGGGAAAAGGCTTATTCCCTCATCGAACATTGCGACTGGATGCCGGCGCTTCTTACCGGCAATCTCAAGCCGGAGCAAGTGAAAAGAAGCCGTTGCGCCGCAGGACACAAAGGAATGTGGGCGGACGAATGGGGAGGATACCCGTCACCGGAGTTCTTCTCTGAGCTGGATCCCCTACTCGACCGCTTTGCGGGTCATTTGAACCATAAAACACACACGAGCGATACTTCCGCAGGCAAACTTACCAAAGAGTGGTCAGAGCGACTCAGATTGCCCGAAGGAATAGAGGTAGCGGTGGGTATTCTGGATGCTCACGCTGGCGCAATCGGCGCAGGCATTAAATCGCACACGATGGTCAAGATCATCGGCACCTCCACCTGTGATATTGTAGTCACCCCGAGGGAAGATATCGGTAAAAAGACGGTCACCGGTATCAGCGGTCAAGTGGATGGATCGGTAATTCCCGGCCTGATCGGCCTTGAAGCCGGTCAATCTGCTTTCGGAGATGTGTACGCCTGGTGGAAAGAAATGCTCGCCTGGTCGTTAAACCTGTTGCCGTTGGAACAAAGAGCGGAGGCAACGGCACAGATATTGCCAAAACTGACTGAACAGGCAGAGAAACTGCCATTGACAGTTTCGGATCCGGTCGCCAATGACTGGCTGAATGGACGCCGTTCCCCATTCGCCGACCAAACACTGAAGGGTGCCCTTACTGGAATTACATTGGGCACCACTCCCGCGCAGATATTTAAGAGCCTGGTGGAAGCGACTGCCTTCGGATCTCGTGCCATTATGGAACATTTGAAAAAAGAAGGAGTGAAGGTGGAAGAGGTAATCGCTGTGGGGGGAATTTCACTGAAATCTCCTTATGTAATGCAGACTCTCTCCGATGTCATGGGAGTAACCATAAAAGTGGCTGCTGCACAGCAGTCTGGTGCACTGGGGGCGGCTATGAACGCTGCTGTGGCGGCCCATGTTTTCCATTCAGTGGAAGAAGCACAAGCAAGGCTTGCACAGGGTGATCTTACTTTTTATAAACCCGACAAGAAAAGACAGGATACATATGATGTCTTGTATGGCCGGTATGAATCACTATCCTGCCACATTGGTTTTGATGCCTGATTCCGCTACACGTACAGCAATATTCTGCAGGACTGCCAGAGGGACCTTTTCAAGCCCTCTGGCAGCTGTTTCCCGATCAATGGTATAGATCATCACTTCACGCGGCTGAAGCTCTCTAACGAGCGCTAACCAGGCTGAAACCTCCTCTTCTGTGGTGTTGTCTATTTCTTTCCCTTCAAATATCCCTTTCAGGAACATGGTCTGGAGGATGAAATTACCTTGAAATTTTTTGTATTGTGCCACCTGTTTTTCCACAGAATAGGATGGAGCATTGGGACGATCTATCAGCCGGGCGGTTCTGTCGAAAGCGGAATCCAGTTTCAAAATGGGATTGTCCACCCTTCTCAATGCTTCAAAGACACTATTTTTTGCAATATGCATGCCATTTGAGAGTACGCTTATCCCCGTTTCAGGATAATACTGATCACGTATTTCGATGGTATCAGCAATGATTTCACCAAATTCGGGATGCATGGTCGGCTCACCGTTTCCGGCAAAAGTAATCACATCAAGCTTTACTCCCTCTTCAAGGATCGATTTCAGCTTATCTTCCAGGGCTGCCTTCACCAGCTCTCTTGTTGGCAATTTCGATTTAGTGCGGAAATCCTTGTTAAAACCACATTCGCAGTAGATACAATCGAACGAGCAGCATTTACCGTCATAAGGCAGTAGGTTCACACCCAATGAACTCCCCATTCTCCTGCTGTGCACCGGGCCATATACTATTTCGTGAAAAAGAATCGTCATATAAATTTAAATTCAAAACCAGAAAATAATCCTGTCTGTACCAAATCCAATCAGCAAATAGCGCAAAAACTTCCCGGCGGTCATGGTTAACATCGCCACTGGTATATTGGCACGCATAAATCCCAATGCCACAAGCATCACATCACCTACAACGGGCATAAATCCAAAAAAACCCATCACCGCACCTTTTCCAGACATCCATTCAATGGTCTTTTCAATCTTTGCAGGCTTTATCTTGAACCACCTCTCCAGCCATTCCGTTTTTCCCATCCTTCCCAAGTAATAGCAGGTGGCTCCCCCCAAGGCATTCCCAGCGGTAGCGTACAGGATGCTGGTCCAAATATCCATTCCTGCTGCTATCAGTGCGGCAAAAACTACTTCCGAGCTGAAGGGCAGGATGGTTGCTGCCAGAAAGGATGCCAACAATAGCCCCCAATACCCATATTCTGCCAATCCGTCGAGCATCAAACTTACGATTTAATGTTCCAGTGTGCTAATGTGCTACAAGCCAGTTCTCCCCCACTCCCAGATCCGTTTTTAACGGAATCTGCAGTGTGCAGGCATGCTCCATCTCTGTTGTCACGATCTCCCGCAGTTTGGGCAGTTCCTCAGGAACGACGTTGAAGTTAAGCTCATCGTGTACCTGAAGAATCATTTTCGAACGCATTTGTTCCTTCTCGAGCCGCTTAAAAATCCGTATCATCGCCATCTTGATGATATCTGCCGCGCTTCCCTGTATGGGGGCGTTGATGGCGTTGCGTTCTGCATAGCCACGCACTGTGGCGTTGCCGGAACTGATGTCGGAGAGGTAGCGTCTTCTACCGAAAATCGTCTCCACGTAACCGTGAGAACGCGCCCTATCAATGCTCTCGTCCATATATTTTTTTACATCGGGAAAAGTGGCGAAATATTCATCGATCAGCTCTTTCGCTTCGGTGCGTGAGATAGTGAGGCGCTCAGACAAGCCGAAGGGAGTAATACCGTAAATAATCCCGAAGTTGGCCGTCTTGGCTGTTCTTCTCATGTCTCCCGTGACTTCTTCCAGTGGAACCTTGAAGATTTTAGCAGCAGTGGCAGCGTGAATGTCCTGTCCTTTGTTGAATGCTTCCACCATGTTGCGGTCGCCACTCAGGTGCGCCATGATGCGCAACTCTATTTGTGAATAGTCAGAAGAAACAAACAAACACCCTTCGTCCGGAATGAACACCTTGCGCATCTCCCTACCGCGGTCATCACGGATCGGGATATTCTGCAGGTTTGGGTTAGTGCTACTCAATCGCCCCGTCGCGGCCACAGTCTGATTGAAGGAAGTGTGTATTTTACCGGTAAGAGGATTGATGAGCAGGGGAAATGCATCGACATAGGTACTTAAAAGTTTCTTCAGCCCTCTTTGTTCCAATATTTTACCAATGATAGGATGCTTTGACCGCATTTTCTCGAGCTCTTCCTCGCTGGTTTTATACTGACCAGTTTTTGTTTTCTTCGGCTTATCCGCAATTTTCATCCTGTCGAACAGCACCTCTCCAATCTGTTTGGGAGAGTTAATGTTAAACTCGGTACCCGCCATCGCGGTGATTTCCTTTTCAATCTGCATCAATTCTTCGGTATATTGTACCGAAAGTTCGTTGAGTGCCTGCAGATCCAGGCGTACGCCTGTCCATTCCATGTCTGCGAGCACATATACCAGGGGTGCCTCAATTTCATAATAGAGCTGGTCGAGCTGGTGAGCATGGATTTCTTTCTCCAGTATATGCTTCAACTTCAGCGTGATGTCTGCATCTTCGGCAGCATAGTCTGTCACGATGGCCGGGTCTACATCACGCATGTTTCCCTGGTTTTTCCCTCTTGCGCCAATCAGTTCTTCAATGTGAATGGTTTTGTATTTCAAATAGATATCTGCCATGTAATCCATACCGTGCCGGAGCTCCGGGTTGAGCAGGTAGTGTGCAATCATGGTGTCGAAGAGCGGGCCCTGCACGCGGATACCATAATTTCTGAGTTCCAGGATGTCGTACTTGATATTTTGACCTACTTTCTCTATTTTTTCATCTTCAAAAAAAGGACGAAAAATTGCCACCTGCCGATTTGCTACTTCGCGATCGGCCGAAACAGGGACATAAAAGGCTTCCCCTTCATTGAAAGCAAAGGAAAGACCCACCAACTCACTTAATAACGGATCCACACCCGTGGTTTCTGTGTCGAAACAGACAGATTGTTGTTCAGACAGCACCTTGCTCAAGGCGATCATCTCATCTTCTATCTCCACCATGCTGTATCGATGAGGTGTGGTATGGATATCGCTGAAATCGGACGGCAACAGCGATGTCACATCTTTCTCCGGTTCAGCTTCCTGAAGCGATTCCGCCTCATCGAACAGAGCAAACAAATCTCCTTGTACGGGTACTTTCGTTGCGATTTTTACCGGCTCCTGCTTTAATACCCGGGTGAGGAGGGTACGAAATTCAAACTCTTCGAAAATCGCTTTGATGGCTTCCTCATCGATGTCTCTCCGTAGAAAATCATCCTCCACTACCCCAATGGGGACATCTGTTTTGATGGTGGCCAGAAACTTGGAGAAACGTATCTGCTCACTGTGCTCTTCAATCTTGGTTTTCAAGGTCCCTTTCAGCTGGTGGCTGTTCTCCAGCAGGGTTTCTATGGAACCAAACTCATTCAAAAGCTTGATGGCCGTTTTTTCACCTACGCCGGGACAGCCGGGTATGTTGTCGGAAGCATCCCCCATCAACCCAAGCAAATCGATCATTTTGCAGGGATGATCAATCTGATACTTTTCCATCACCTTTTTATCATCCAGCAAATCAAATTCGTTGCTGCCGTATCTGGGCTTATACACGAAGATATGAGACTCTGTAAGCTGCCCATAATCTTTATCGGGAGTCATCATGTAAACATCAAACCGTTCTTTGTCGGCCCTTTTGGCAATGGTGCCAATCACATCATCTGCTTCATAACCGGGAACTTCAAGCACCGGCATGTTGTATGCCCTGATAATATTTTTGATGATAGGAACCGAAAATTTAATCACTTCGGGTGTCACCTCCCGCTGTGCTTTATAGTGTTCATATGCTGTGTGACGAAAAGTGGGTCCGGCAGGATCGAATGCAACGGCTATATGGGAGGGGTCCTCTTTGCGCAATACTTCTTCCAGTGTATTGATAAATCCGAATATGGCGGAGGTATTTCTACCCTTCGAATCGATGCGCGGGTTCTTTATGAAAGCATAATACGATCTGTAAATAAGGGCGTATGCGTCGAGAAGGAAGAGTTTATTTTTGTTCATAATGTAAAGTTACAAATATTTGTTGCGAACAGGAGAATTATTTTTACTTTTGTAAGTCATTAATTAGGTGTAATGGATCAGAGTAAGATAATACAGGATTTTCTGCAGGATGAGCTTCTCCTTTTCGATAAATACTTCCGTGAATCGGTAAAAAGTTACAATCCAAGAGTGGCAGAGATGATCACCTATGTGTTTAACACAAGCGGAAAACGACTGAGGCCCATGCTGGTACTTTTAACAGCCAAAGCTTGTGGTCGGATTCTACCGGAGACTTACCACGGTGCCGTTACAGTAGAGTTGTTACACACGGCCACACTGGTACACGATGATGTGATTGATAAATCGGAAACCCGTCGCGGTAAGGAATCGGTTAACGCCGTATTCGATAACACCAAAGCCGTGCTGATTGGTGACTACCTGTTGTCCACCGCGCTGATGGAGAGCGTGAAAACTAATGATCTGGGTATCGTAGGCATCATCGCTGAACTGGGTCAAAACCTCTCTGAGGGCGAGTTGAATCAGTATTCACTTGCACAAGAAGTCATTGTGGATGAGGATGCCTATTTCGAAGTCATCGACAAAAAAACGGCTTCCCTGATGCGTGCCAGCATCACCATCGGTGCCATTACCGGAGGAGCCGATAAAGAGTTGATCTCTCAGTTCAGTCGACTTGGCGGACTACTCGGCATTTGCTTTCAAATCAGGGACGATATCTTCGATTATTACCATACCGATGTCGGGAAACCCACAGGCAACGATATCAAGGAAGGAAAGATTACACTGCCGCTGATTTACGCATTGCAGCATGCTCCACAGACTTTGGCTGATGAGGTGAAGCAGCTCATTTTTTCACGCAATTACAGTGAAGCCAATATAACGAAAATACTTGCTTTTGCCCGTGATCACCACGGCGTGCAATATGCCTATGATAGAATGAATGATTTTTTGGAAGAGGCAGAGAGCATCATCACCAATTTTTCATTCAATAGCGAGATCAAATCGTTGATGCGTCTTTTCCTGGCGTATGTGAAAGAACGACGTTATTAAAAAAATATCACTCCGAGAGGGGAGTGATATTGGTCATTTTCCATTCTTTTCTGCTTATTGAATCTCAATAAGTCTGGTCGTTGGAGTCTTTTCTTCGCTGACGGTAGGGATGTCAACAGTCAGAACTCCGTTCTCTACTTTTGCTGTGATTTTATCCTTTTCCACGTGATCGGGGAGAATCATTCTCCTTTGAAATTGCGTATAGGAAAATTCACGTCTCAGGTAGGACCCTTTTTTGTCTTTATCTTCTGTCTGATTCTTTTTCTCGAATGCAATCACAAGGTTATTCGAATCATCGATCCTCACATTGCAATCCTCTTTTGTCATGCCCGGAGCGGCTACTTCCACTGTAAATCCGTTTTCGTTCTGCTGAATGTTGATTGCAGGTGCCGATTTGTTGCCCTGTTCCATCCATTCATTGCCGAAAAAATCATTGAAAACACTCGGCAACCAATTGTTTGTTCGTCTGATGATAGTCATAATTATTTTCCTTTCGTTTTTAGTTTATTTCGTTATTCAGTTAGTCACAACTGTAAATAATCAAAGGTTGTGCCGTATCGAAAAACAGGTTTTTGAGAGTCAGAAAGGTGACAAAATGGCCTACTTTTAGCTGATATCATATGAAAATGCGTAAAAAAGAAGACGAAATGTCATATTACCCCCCCCAAAAAAAAAGCCGACTCCATCGGAGCCGGCCACTTCCATTGCCTCACGGTGTCACCGGATATTAATATTTCAAAATAGCTTTTACTGCTATTTCTTCCTCCTTGTTAATGGGTACCAGAGTAAATCCCCAGTGATAATCCCTGTTTGCCGGCAGGCTGTACTCGGGTAGGGGGCGTGCACCCCAGCTGTTGTACCCTGCCACACCTTGCTGTTTCAGATCGATGCACACTTCTACAAAATCCTGTGGAATTACGTCGTTGAGGTGAGTTTGACGGGGAAGTCTATTTCGGGCTTTTTCATCAGATCGGGCAGCAATTTCCTCGCTGCTGAAGTTATTCCATTGATAAGGACGGTGCGAGGCCTCTTCCGCATCAAAATCTTCCACGCTGTTGCGTAATGCGTTGAATTCGATTGTGCTGTCGGCAACTACCAGAATCCCTTTTTTAGTCCCAGTAAGCGATACCCAGCGGGTATCTGTTCTGTGACCGTTTTCCTGTGGCCGAGTGTAGGGGACATACATCTCATCGGTAGTGGTTTTGTAGAGGCCGACCTTCGATCCGGAGGCACGGTCGATATAATTTTCACCCGGTCCCCTGCCAAAATAAGAAACACCATTCATATCTGTTGGCAAACGGAAACGAACTCCTATGCGAGGCACCTCCAACCCAGCTGTGCTCTTGCGTGCAGTAGATGCTTCCGGAGAGAAAGTAGCTGTCAGGGTAGCTTCGGAGGCTGCAGCCTCCTTTTCTTCCATGTCGGTGGAACGGAAAGTGACATCAACCTTTACAATTCCGGAGGGATGAATCCTGTACTTTACCAGGTAAAGGTTACCGGCAGCGAGCAGATAAGTTGTCTCCACGATGATATACGTCCCTTCAGGGTAACCCTTTACCTCGGTGACGTGAAACTCTTTACTCGATCGCTTCCACACCTGCAGCCGGTTGGGGTTTCCATTGCCATAGTCGTTGTCGTTCGGTCCCCGCCAAAAGTTGGGTTGTACCCCAAAACCTTTGTCGAAATATTCGGTACCATCCACTTTGTATGACGTGACCATTCCTTTTGACTTGTCGAATATAAACTGCAGACGAGGTGAGGTGACACGGATCCCATTCCCGGTATCATTCACGTGCAGGGAGGGGTAGTCCGATGGGTCACTGTATATTTGTTTGGCAGTGTGAATGCCCAACTCGAACTGCTCCATCGCCACGATATACCCTGCCGGAATAAGCGGTTCAGTTTCTTTTTGCACTACTTCGAAATTGACAAAGTATTCTGTACCTGGTTTGGGTTTCAGATGAGCAATTGTGATGCTTACCTCAGCAGACTGTTGGGGTAAAAGAGAGACAGGAAGTATTCCTTCAGATATTTTTTCCCCATTTCCGGTAATGGTATAACGGAAAATGTAGTTGTCACTATTGCTGAAGTACTGTCGGTTGATAACCCGGAAAATACCGGCTGAGGGATCGACGGCCTCGAAAGCAAAGTTCTGGTGTACATATTTCACCTCAACCAAGGCAGGGTGGGGGATTCTTCCTGCATCTACCAGTCCGTTGATGAGAAAATTACCGTCGCTGGGCATGTTTGTTCCGTAGTCACCACCATATTTGTAGTACAGCCTTCCATTTTCATCGCTTGCCTCCATTCCCTGGTCTACCCAGTCCCAGATATACCCGCCCTGCAGATTCGGATATTTGTAAATGGCTTCCCACTGGATATCGATGTTTCCATTGGAGTTCCCCATGGCATGCGAATACTCGGATGGTATTACCGGCCTGTCGCTCCCCTTTTTGCCTATTTCCTCCAGCCATGTGGCACTCGGGTACTGGGGTACGTACATGTCGGTGTTATTATCCCACAGGGCTCGCTCGTAATTCACCGGCCGGTTCATGAAATTGCGTTCCTGGTCTTTCAGAAATTTATAAGTGTGGAAGAAATTAATACCATTGCCTGCTTCATTTCCCAGAGACCAGATCGCCACGCAGGGATGATTCTTGTTTCTTTCGAACATGTTCACGGTTCGGTCCATGTGAGCCTGTTCCCACTCGGGCTGCTTAGAGAGTGATTCCTGTCCGTAGTACATGGCATGTGATTCAATATTCGCTTCGTCGTATACATACAATCCAAACTCGGTGCAGAGCTCATAAAAACGACGCGATTGCGGGTAATGAGACAGGCGAACCGTGTTGATGTTGTGCAGTTTCATGAGTTCGAAATCCTTCCTCATAATCTCTTCCGTCATGTAGTGACCTGTTTTTGGGTTTGTTTCGTGGATGTTGACTCCCTTGAACTTGATGGGCTGACCATTCACCAAAAACAAGCGGTCTCTACGCTCTCCCGTTTGTACAGTTTTAATTTCGAAACGACGGAAACCGACAGGGTAGGGGACCACTTCCCCTGTATCATCCCCTTCGCGAATAACCGTAATCAACAGTTTATACAGGTTGGGTTGCTCCGACATCCAGGTAGCCACATCGGGCAAGGTGGCATTGAAACAGACCGCACTTTGGCCGTTGCTTTGCATGCTCACCTGTTTCCTGCCTGATAGAATTGTTTTTCCCGACGCATCCAGCAGTTCATAGCCGACATTTGCTTCGGAGACTCCCGTGAGGTAATTGGCAACCGTGGCCTCCAGTTCAAAAATGCCATCTTTGTAGTTGTCTTCGAGCGTAGATTTTACCCTGAAATCACGCAACGAGTTCTTGGGCTGTGACCACAAGAAAACATCCCTTTCGATACCACTTATGCGCCAGAAATCCTGACATTCGAGGTATGATCCTGTACTCCAGCGAAATATCTTTAATACGAGTGTGTTCTTACCCGGCTTCACATACTTGCTGATGCGAAACTCTGCAGTGGTTTTGGAATCTTCACTGTAACCCACCTCTTTCCCATTGATGTACAGATATACGCCCGATTTGGCTCCGTCGATGCAGAGGAAAATCTCTCTCTCACTCCAATCTTCTGGGATCTCAATCTCCCGACGATACACACCGACAGGATTCTGCTCCGGCAGATAGGGTGGGGCCATTTTCGGGAAACGGGTTGTCGGATCACGTTCCACAAATTCATAGGGGTGGTTAACATAGATGGGGGTACCAAAGCCCTGTAACTCCCAGTTACCGGGTACTTTGATATCTTTCCATCCCGTGAGTGTCACGGTTGAGTCGGTGATGTTTTCAGGAAGTTTCTTATAACCATCCACATAGAAAAACTTCCATGTTCCATTGAGTGACCGATAATATTTGCTTTCTTCAAATCGGGTCTGCAAAGCATCCTGTTTGCTGTCGAAAGTCATGAATTGCGTGCGTGGGTATTCTTTGTTGACTTGCACCACATTCATATCCTGCCAGTAGGGAAGCTGGCGCAATGAGGATGTCATTCTGCTTTCTTGTGCCTGTAGACAGGTCAGCGACAGCAGACCCATCGCAGCAGCCAGTACATGTTCTTTCATACAAACTGTTTTTTCCTTGATTTACAGGGGATTTATTTCAGACAAAAGTGTTCCAGCCAGCCTGCTTGTTCCTACCCGGAAGAGGGTAGGGTTGCACCATTCTTCTCCCAGCAGCTCTTTCACGAGTGTATAGTACTTGACGGCATCGGCGGTAGACGAAACACCACCGGCGACCTTCAGGCCCACTTTCGTCCCAGTCTTTTCATAATAAGATTTGATGGCGTGACACATCACATACACTGCCTCGGGGGTTGCACCCGGATATCCTTTTCCGGTAGAGGTCTTCAAAAAATTGGCCCCCGAGTAGAGTGAGAGTATCGCAGCATTGTGTATCTGTGCAGCGGTTTTCAAGGCACCTGTTTCCAGAATAACCTTGAGGGTGGCATGTTTGCAGGCCTCTTTTATTTCGGTTAGTTCCTCGCACATCTCTTCATACTCTTCTCCCAGGAAGAGTCCTACATTGAGCACCACGTCAATTTCGTCGGCACCGTCGCTCACGGCCAACGCTGTTTCGGCTATTTTCACCTCCAAAAAGGTTTGTGAGGCAGGGAACCCTCCCGATACAGCTGCAATTTTAACATCGGCGGTCAATGCGTCCTTCACTACGTGTGCAAAATTAGGGTAGACGCAGATGGCAGCCACATTATCCAGTTCTGGCGTGGAGCCGTCGAAACGGTTCACCTGTTCCACAAATTGCCAGACACTTTCTTTGGTGTCGGTCGTGTTGAGTGTGGTGAGGTCGATACAGCCATATATCTTTTTATAAACCTCCCTTGTGTTGTACTCTTCAAATTTTTCTGCGATGATCCGGTTTACATTTTCCGATACTTCATTGTCTGTCATTTTTAGCGGGTGACTTCCGAGGGCTTTTGCATATTTATCTGATTCCATTTTTATGGGTATTAAAGTTTCAATTTATATCGTTCATAGAATGAAGCCAAGCTGCTACAAGGATGAGAGTGCTGCAGTGTTATTTATTTTAACTTACTGTTATTCAGATGCCTAGTAGCATCCCGTGTTGTTTTCTTTTCGATATTCTTTTCCAGTGCCTCCTCCAGGTTTACACCTGTTTGGTTTGCCAGGCAAAGCAGCACCCAAAGTACGTCGGCCATCTCATCGGGGAGGTCTTTCGATAAATCAGACTCCTTGAAGGACTGATCTCCGTATTTTCGTGCAATGATGCGCGCCAATTCACCCACTTCTTCCATGAGCAGAGTCATGTTGGTGAGTTCGCTGAAATAGCGAACACCATATAGCTGAATCCATTGGTCTACCTGTTGTTGTGCTTCCTGAATTGTCATATCTTCTCCTCCGATTTTATTCCTTGTTTTTGGAGTCGATCCAGATGGTAACCGGGCCGTCGTTCACCAGGTGTACCTGCATGTCAGCCCCAAATTCACCTGTTTGCACCGGCTTTCCCAGTGAAGCAGACAAGCTATGGCAAAAATCATGGTACAATGGCACCGATATTTCCGGTTTGGCTGCCCGAATGTAAGAAGGACGGTTTCCTTTTTTCGTACTCGCATGAAGTGTGAATTGAGAGACGACCAGGATCTCGCCTTCAGTCTCCAAAACCGATTTGTTCATCACCCTGTTTGCATCGTCAAATATACGCAAATTCACGGTTTTCCGACACAAAAAGTCAATGTCTTCTTCACCATCTTCCGCTTCGATGCCAAGCAACAGCAACAACCCGCTTCCGATACGGCTTTTTGTTTCACCACCAATGGCGACAGCTGCTTCTGTCACCCTTTGTATAAGCAATCGCATATGTAAATCATCCTACCAAGTTATTCTATCTCTTCTTTCTTTTCAGCTTCCCTGATCCAGGTAGTGATGAGGGAGGCCTTGCTCTTTCCAACCAACTTCGCAATCTCTTCGTCGCTTGCTTCTTTTATACGCTTGATGCTTTTGAAGTGGACGAGCAGTTTCTTTTTTGTTTCAGCTCCAATACCCTTCACTCCGTCGAGTTCCGACACAAGTTGTGATTTGCTTCTTTTTTGTCGGTGAAAAGTAATACCGAACCGATGAGCTTCGTCGCGCAGTTGTTGAATTAATTTTAACGTTTCAGAATTCTTGTCGATATAGAGTGGAACTGAGTCGCCGGGGTAATAAATCTCTTCCAAGCGCTTCGCGATACCTATCACGGCAATTTTTCCATAAAGCCCAATTTTCTGGAGTGATTCCACAGCAGCGTGCAATTGTCCCTTACCACCATCAATCACAACAAGTTGGGGTAGGGTAGAGCCTTCGTTAAGCAGCCGAGAGTAGCGTCTTTCCACAATTTCACGCATCGATGCGTAATCATCGGGCCCTGTCACGCTCTTTATATTGAAGTGTCTGTAATCTTTTTTTGAGGGTTTGGCTTTTTTGAAAACCACGCAAGCTGCCACCGGATTTGTGCCTTGAATATTTGAGTTATCAAAACATTCGATATGCAAGGGCATTTCTTTCAGTCGAAGATCCTTTTGCATGGTTTTTAAGATTCGGGTGGTTCGCTGTTCGGGATTCAGCATCTCCGATTTCTTCAGTTTGTCAATTTTGTATTGCTTCACATTTTTTTCTGATAGGGAGAGCAGACTCTTTTTGTCGCCGCGAAGTGGAACGATAAACTCAACTCCCTGCAGTTTCAGATCCGGCATAAAGGGCACAATGACTTCTTTAGACTCACTGCCGTAACGTTGCCGCATCTCCAGTATTCCCATACCGAGTAACTCCTCTGGCGTTTCATCGAGCTTCTTTCGATATTCGAACGTATATGCCTGGTTTATCCCACCGTGAACGACGTGCAAATAGTTGATAAAAGCAGCATTTTCGTTCTCCTCAATGGAAAAAACATCCAGATTATAGTTTATGTTACTGATTACTTGTGATTTTTCCCTGAAGTTCTGAATTAAAATCCATTTTTCTTTCAATTCGTTTGCCTCTTCATACCGCATCTGCTGCGACAACTCTTTCATCTTCTCCTCAATCTGTTTCTCGATCAGGGTAACATTCCCCTTCAGGATTTCGGTGATCTCACCTATATTTTTTTGATAGCTTTCCAGCGATTGCAGTCCTTCACAGGGTCCTGAGCATCGCTTGATATGATATTCGAGACAGACCTTAAATTTGCCGGCAGCAATATTTTCGGGCGAAAGATTCAGACGGCAGGTCCTTACTTTATAGATCCCGCGAAAAAGTTCCAGTAGGGCATTCACCGACTGCACCGACGTATAGGGTCCATAATATTGTGAACCGTCTCTGACAATATTTCTAGTTTTGTAGACCCGTGGGAAAAATTCATTTTTCACCACGATGGATGGATAAGATTTGTCGTCTTTCAATAATACATTGTAGCGCGGTCTTAATTCCTTGATCAGATTATTTTCCAGCAGAAATGTATCTTCTTCACTGTTGACGACAATGTATTTTATTTTTTGAATCTTGCTGACGAGAATTCTTGTCTTGGGATGCTCCTGCACTTTATTGAAGTAGGATGACACCCTTCTCTTCAAATTTTTGGCCTTCCCTACGTAAATGACCGTCCCCTTTTCATCCAGGAACTGATAACAGCCCGGTTGATGTGGAATAACGGCCAGTGTATTTTTAATCTCGTCGGTCATATAAAATCGGAGTCTTTTGGGTAGAACAAAAATACAAAATAAAACTCATTTTTGCCCTATGTTGCGAATGGGCAAAAATGAGTAGTTCTTATTTGTTCTGATGATCTCTAATATCGGGATCATCGCATCTTCGGTAGCGTTTTTGCAGCAGATGCTTAGATAGAATATTTCAACACGGTATCTATTTCAACTTCTTCCGGGAACAAACTGCGCCCTTGAAGCTCTTCCAATTCGATCAGGAAATTGATGTAAATTTTTTGAACTCCCAGCTTTCTGATCAGATTGTAGGCAGCCAGCATGGTGCCTCCTGTGGCCAACAAATCATCGTGGATCAGCACCACGTCGTTTTTGTCCAATGCGTCGGCATGTATTTGGATGGTGTCTTCTCCATACTCCTTCGTGTAGGTTTCCTCAATTATGTCAAAGGGTAATTTACCCGGTTTGCGGACGGGAACAAAACCTGCACCCAATTGAATAGCCAGCGCCGGCCCCATAAAAAATCCGCGCGATTCGATTCCCACCACTTTCGTAATGCCCCTGTCGCGATATCGCTCAAAGAGAATTTCTGAAAGATCTTTTAAATGTTCTGAAGATTGGAATAGGGTAGTGATGTCTTTGAACTGGATACCGGGAATGGGGAAATCCGGGATGTTTCTGACGGCGGCGCTTAATGTTTCGATACTCATTTTTACTGTTTATATTTTTTATTTGAAAATGTTCCACGTGAAACATTCTCCGTTTACCGCCCCAATAGGACCAGTAAAACGGAGATGTCATTGGGCGAGACTCCTGGAATTCTGCCAGCTTGGGCTATGGTTTCGGGGTTGATCCGGGTGAGCTTCTGCCGCGCCTCGGTCGATAGCGATTGAATCTCGTTGTAGTTGAATTTATCTTTAATGTGGATATCCTCCAGGCGGTTTATCTTGTCGGCCATGATCCGTTCCCGTTTGATATATCCGTTGTATTTTATTTTGATGTCGGCCGATTCAATGATCTCCTCTCTGCTTTCTGATATCGTCTGGAGTAGTTCGTTGAGTGGGGCAATTTCTCCAGCCATTAGGGTAAGATCAATATGGGGACGGGTGAGAAGATCCAGTAGTTTCACTCCATGCTTCAGCGGCGCTGTACCGATGCGTTCCAGGAAGGGATTGATCCGTTCTGCCTTGATGGAGAAATTATTCACAAAGTGGATGATTTCATTCACTTTCTCCTCTTTTAGGGAAAGCAATTGTAACCTTTCACTGGTAGCGATCCCCAATTCACCGGCTTTGCGAGTCAGTCTTTCGTCCGCATTATCCTGACGCAACAAGATGCGGTATTCGGCCCGTGAGGTGAACATCCGGTAAGGTTCATCCACCCCTTTGGTGATCAGGTCGTCGATCAGCACGCCGATGTATGCTTCATCTCTTTGCAGCACGAAAGGTGTTCCGCCGTGACAATTGATGTGAGCGTTGATACCGGCCATGATACCTTGCCCTCCCGCCTCTTCATAGCCGGTAGTTCCGTTGATTTGACCTGCAAAAAAGAGGTTTTTAACCTGTTTTGTTTCGAGGGTAGGGTAGAGCTGGGTAGGATCAAAAAAGTCATATTCTATGGCATAACCAGGTCGGAATATATGCACATTCCGGAAGGCCGGTACGCGTTGTAGTGCCTTTAGCTGTGTCTCCAGTGGCAGCGACGAAGAGAATCCGTTGAGATAGTATTCGTTCGTTGTTTCACCTTCCGGCTCAAGAAAAAGCTGGTGACTTGTTTTGTCGGCAAAGGTGACGATTTTCGTCTCAATGCTGGGGCAGTAGCGGGGGCCGATGCTTTTTATCTGTCCGTTGTAAAGCGGGGAGTCATGCAACCCTTCACGTAGTGCCTCATGCACCTCCTCCGAGGTGTAAGCAATCCAGCAACTGCGCTGGGTGAGTGTACGCATTGCCTGGGGTAAGTAGGAGAACTTATGGAAATCCTCTTCCCCTTTTTGTTCTTCAAGAAGAGAGAAGTCCACACTTCTGGCATCGATCCTTACGGGTGTACCGGTCTTCATGCGGTCTGTTCTGAAGCCCATGTCGCGCAACTGTTCGGTCATTCCAAACGATGCTGGTTCGCCAATGCGTCCGCCTCCAATCTGCACCTTGCCGATGTGGATAAGTCCGTTCAGAAAAGTACCATTTGTGAGTACCACCGCTTTGGCAGAAAATTGCACTCCCATGCGGGTCTTTACGCCCGTAACAGATCCTTTGTCGATTACCAGCTCATTCACCGTGTCCTGCCACATGTCGAGGCTAGGTGTGTGCTCGATGATTTCACGCCATCTCTCCATGAATTTCATCCGGTCGCTTTGCACGCGGGGACTCCACATGGCTGGCCCTTTGGAGCGGTTCAGCATCCTAAACTGGATGGCTGTTTTGTCGCTCACAATTCCCATCTGACCTCCCAAGGCATCAATTTCACGCACAATCTGCCCCTTGGCAATACCGCCCACAGCGGGATTGCAACTCATCTGAGCAATTTTGTTCATGTCCATCGTGATGAGCAGTGTAGCAGAGCCCATGTTGGCAGCAGCCACTGCGGCTTCACATCCGGCATGTCCTGCACCCACAACGATGATGTCGTAATTGAAAGTCATTTTTAAATATGTTGAGAATCTATTAACTTACTAGGATTCAATAATTTAATTGAAAAAGATACCATAAAAAATTTGGATAAGTAGCTTATTTTCATCATCTTTATGGCTGTTCAAAACCTATTGAAGAGGTAAGACATTAAGTCTACTTAACCAATATAGAAGTATCTGTAGTGATGTTGTTTGTGAACTAACCACGAAGTTAAATAAAAGTTTCAAATCATTCCTTATGGAGACACTTATTTTATACCTGGTCATTTATGGAAGGAATAATTACTGCAATAAGGGAGATATCGCAAAAAGTGTGGTCGAGTACAACCATTCAATTCGAGTTTTGCTTCTGTGATACCCAGGACTTCACCGAACAGATGTAATTCCCGGCAATGTAATTTGCATAGCTATCTTTACGAAATGATTTTATTGCAATTAAACATGCACAAAAAAATCATACATTAAATCGGAAGTGCATGATATCGCCGTCCTGCACCACGTATTCTTTACCTTCCACACTCATTTTACCAGCCTCTTTAACGGCATTTTCCGAACCGTAGGCAACATAATCGACGTACTTGATTACTTCGGCACGAATAAATCCTTTCTCGAAATCGGTATGAATCACGCCAGCACATTGTGGCGCTTTCCATCCTTTTTCGAATGTCCAGGCCCGTACTTCCTGTGGTCCTGCTGTGAGGAAAGTTTGCAGGTTAAGTAGCTGGTAAGCCGATTTGATAAGGCGGTTCACGCCAGATTCCTCCAGTCCGATTTCCTGTAAAAACATTTGTCGTTCTTCGTAGGTATCAAATTCAGCTATTTCAGATTCAATTTTGGCGGCCACAACCAGGATCTGTGCCTTTTCATTTTTTACTGCCTCACGCACCGCTTCCACGTATGCATTTCCGCTTACTGCACTGGCTTCATCCACGTTGCAAACATACATCACCGGCTTCGCAGTAAGTAAAAAAAGAGATTGCGCTACCTTGTTTTCATCTTTAGTGTCAAACACGACCGTTCGCGCCGATTCGCCACGTAACAACGCTTCCCGGATTCTGGCATACACTTCAAAAGCCAGTTTGGCATCCTTGTCGCCCCCCGTTTTTGCCTGCTTCTCCACCTTCGCAATACGAGATTCAATTGTCTCAAGATCTTTCAACTGCAGCTCGGCATCGATGATTTCCTTATCACGCACCGGATCAATCTGTCCGTCGACGTGAGTGACATTTTCATCGTCGAAACAACGCAGGACATGCAGGATGGCATCTGTTTCCCGAATGTTTGCCAAAAACTTATTACCAAGGCCTTCTCCCTTACTTGCTCCTTTCACCAGTCCAGCGATATCCACAATTTCAACCGTAGTGGGAACAATCCTTTGGGGATGCACCAATTCGGCCAGTTTGGTCAAACGTTCATCGGGAACAGTGATCACACCCACGTTGGGCTCGATGGTACAAAAAGGAAAATTTGCCGCCTGAGCTTTTGCATTCGATAGACAGTTGAAAAGGGTTGATTTACCCACATTGGGAAGTCCCACAATACCACACTGAAGCGCCATGTTGTTTTACTTTAAGTATGCTTTGTCAAAAAAAGTAAGGATGGAAAGACAAAGCAATTATTTCTATTTGTTTTTGTGGGTGCAAAGGTACAAAAAAGGCATCAGTTTATCAATTCAAGGAATTCCTAGCTAAAGAAAGCTTATTTATAAACCGTAACGGGCCGATATTTCCAACATTCGTTCAATGGGTTTCACTGCTTTTCTTCTAATCTCCTCTTCTACAAAAATCTCAGGCTTTTCATTTTTTAGACACAGATACAGCTTCTCCAATGTATTCATTTTCATGTAGAAACATTCGTTGCAGGCACAGGTGGAATCTTCTGGTGGCGCCGGAATAAACTGCTTATCCGGATTTTCTTTTTGCATCTGGTGTAAAATACCCGCTTCGGTGGCCACAATAAACTGTTTATTTTGAGAGGTGGAAGCAAATTTCAAAATTGAAGAAGTTGATCCAACATGATCGGCTATTTCAAGCAGATACCTGGGACATTCTGGATGTGCCAGCAGCAAAGCGCCCGGATACTCCTTTTTGAGCGCCAGAATTCTTTCTAAAGAAAATTGTGCATGTACATGGCAGACACCATCCCAAAGCAACATATTCCTCCCAGTGAGTTTATTGATGTAGTCACCCAGGTTTTTATCTGGTCCAAAGATAATTTTTTCATCTGCAGGAAGAGATTCTACTACCTGCTTCGCATTGGTGGAAGTAACCACGATATCGGTCAATGCTTTCACTGCCGCGGTGGTATTCACATAGGAGATGACGGTATGGTCGGGATGTGCCTTTACAAATTTACCAAATTCATCTGCCGGACAACTCTCTGCCAAAGAACAACCAGCCATGAGATCGGGAACAAATACCCGCTTTCCAGGACTTAGAATTTTCGCAGTCTCTCCCATAAAATGAACACCACATAGTACAATGATATCTGCCTTGGTTTTGGCGGCCCACTGCGCCAGTGCCAAGCTATCACCTATAAAATCGGCAATATCTTGTATATCGGATTCCTGATAGTAATGCGCCAAAATAATGGCATTTTTTTCTTTCCTTAAAAGATTTATATTTTGAATGATTTCTTCTTTTGTCATATGCTATTTATAATATATACTTTTAATTTAAAAAAGAAATATGATGATGATGATTGCCTGTTGAAATTGTTGATTAATTTATACTCCAATTTACCCGAAATAGGTTATCGAAAAAGAAGGGAAAGATATCATTTTGTTTTCAACAGACTTTATTTCTTTTTCCATTTACAATCAGCAATCTATAAAAGTTTTCAACTGCTGTTCATGAAAAGCAAAGTTAATAATTTATTTCTTTTCCCTCCCTATAGGTCTGTTGAAAAGCAAGGGAAACTTTGCCGTAAAAAATGTATAATAAATTTGTAGATATGCAAAATATTTTTATCCCAAAATTGGTTTTGAATAAAAAAAACAAATTATCAAATTCTTTCTACAATTCCTGCACAAGTTATCCACAATGCGATGTTAATTCCAAAATTATCTCAATCAATTAAAAAAATAAAGTATTAAAAAGAAAAACAAATAATTATAAATTGTTAATACTATTTTTATTCATTTTTCTAGAACAAAGTTTTTATACTTTTGTTTCTATATATTAGTAGGGTGAAGAAACTATATTCCATACTATCTGTTTGCTTGCTGATTTTCCTGACTTACTCCTGTATGTCGACAGTAAAGATCACGTCCGTGGTGGAAAAAAACCGGGAGGGGGATTTTCTGCTCAAATGGGAGGTCAGTCCCGATCAGGAAGGAAGCATCGATATTTATTCTTCGCTTACCGACAGTTCCCTTTCAAGCTTTACCCCTGTGGCCAGATCCCTTATTACAGATCAGGTGCTCAGACTGAATCCTACCGGTTCCGGTCTGCGTGAGTATTTTATTTTGCGTACTGCCGGTGTGCAGTCGGGTGTGGTAGCCAACAGGGTTATCGACATGAACAACATCAAGAACTTCCGCGACATAGGTGGTTACTTCACCACCGACAACCGGCAAATGAAGTGGGGAGAAATCTATCGTTCAGGGAATCTGAGCAACGCCACGCTTTATGACCAGGAACGTATCCGCCGGTTGAATATCAAGACGGTAATTGATTTTCGTTCCGAAAGATCTATCGGAAAATACCCCGTCCTTCTTCATCCATCCATCAGAAAAATAGCCCTACCACTGGCTCCCATGGATGCTGGAAAGCTGGACGAACAGATGAAAGATGAACATTTCGACCGCAGCGATGCCATTCGCTATGTGCAAGAGGAGTATGTAAATCTGGTAGAAAATCACAAAGCACAGTTCGCAGAAATGTTTGATATCCTTACCAATGACAGCAATTATCCCTTGCTGTTGTCGGGTTCACTGGGCAAAGACGGCGTGGGGTTAGCCACTTATTTTATTTTGTATGCCATTGGAGTCCCGCAGAGTTCCATCGAGCAGGACTATATGCTTTCGAATCAGCATATTGATCCAGCCAAAGCAGAAATTGACGCCAGAAACCTTTCCGAATCCATGCAGGAGGCTGTCACGGCCATGTTGTCGGTCAACAGATCCTATCTCAATTACGCGGTGGATTACATCAAACAAAAATATGGATCTGTGGACAACTATCTGGAGAAGGAACTCAGAGTGACGAGCGGTAAAAGGAATCTTTTGAGAAAATATCTACTTTATCCGTTCTGATTCTTATTTATCCGATTTATTTTCATACCTTTGCAGCCGATTTTTTTTAAGGTGGTTTAATATCCTCTATTGGAAACAGGTTATCGTCATCATCCCAAAAAAATCACAGACAGACATTGAATTTTCTCTCATCTTTATAAAGTTGTGAATGTGGAGTATGGAGAAAGATCAATATACCCCCACAAACATAATTTATACAAATGAGTACATTTCAAGAACTGGGTGTAATCCCTGAAATTCAGCAAGCGATTGTAGAGTTGGGATTCGAACAGCCCATGCCCGTACAAACGGAGGTCATTCCGCAGTTACTGGCCAACACACGCGATATCATCGCACTCGCCCAAACGGGAACCGGAAAAACAGCTGCTTTCGGGATTCCCATCATTCAAAAAATAAACATCAAACAGCTGTCACCACAAACATTGATCTTGTGTCCCACAAGAGAACTCTGTTTGCAGATTGCAGGTGACCTCACCGATTATTCTACGTACGTGGACGATATCAAGATCCTTCCGGTATATGGGGGATCGAGTATCGAGAGTCAGATACGTACCCTGAAAAGAGGCGTCCACATCATTGTGGCCACCCCCGGGAGACTGATCGACTTGATCAAACGCAAGACTGTTTCTCTCGCAGACGTGCATACCGTGGTGCTGGATGAGGCCGACGAGATGCTGAACATGGGTTTTTCGGAAAATATCGATGAGATTCTTTCCTACATGCCAGAAGAGCGGAGTATGTTGCTTTTCTCAGCGACCATGCCCAGGGAGATTGAGAAAATTACCCGGAAATACATGCGTGATCCGAAGGAAATTACCATCGGCCGGAAGAATGAAGGGGCACAAAATGTGCGGCATATCTATTACATGGTGCATGCCAAAGACAAATACCTGGCTCTGAAACGCATCGTGGATTACTATCCCAATATTTACGGTATCATATTCTGCCGCACACGGATTGAGACCCAGGAAATAGCCGATAAACTGCTGCAGGACGGTTATGATGCCGATTCACTGCATGGCGACCTTTCGCAGGCACAGCGTGACCTTGTGATGGCAAAATACAGGAATCACAACCTCCAGTTGCTGGTTGCAACAGATGTGGCAGCACGAGGATTGGATGTGGACGATGTGACGCACATCATCAACTTCGGCTTGCCGGATGATTTCGAAATCTACACACATCGCAGCGGAAGAACCGGCAGGGCAGGTAAGACAGGCACATCCATCTCCATCATCCATACGAAGGAAAAAGGTAAGATTGCACAGATTGAGAAACTGATTAACAAGCAATTCGAGAAAAGAGAAATACCCAAGGGAGATGTGATCTGTGAAAAGCAGCTCTTCAACTTTGTGGACAAAATTGAAAAGGTAAAAGTCAATGAGGCTGAGATAGAACGGTTACTGCCCTCCATTTTTCGCAAGCTGGAATGGCTGGAGAAGGAAGATATCATTAAACGGATTGTCTCACTCGAGTTTAATCGGTTGATTGATTATTATCAGCAGGCTGAAGAGATTGTTGAGCCGCAGGAATCGTCCCGCAGGAGCAGAGATGAATCGCGTGGAAAAAGAGGAGAGAGACAGGAGAACGGGTCACGCAAGGCGGAAAAAGGATATGCCCGATTGTTTATCAATGTGGGTAAAATGGATAACGTGAACCCGGCCACCCTCATGGGCTTCATTAACGACAACGTAAAGGGCAAAGTTCCCATTGGACGGATCGACTTGCTCAAAAGTTTTTCCTTCTTCGAGGTACCCGAGGAGGTGGCCAACAAGGTGGTCAGCTCTTTTCGTGGGATGTATATTGAAGATCGCAAGCTAGTTGTACAGCTTGCACAGGATGCGGAGCAACCCCAGCGGGATAAAAAGAAATTCTTTGAGCAATCGCACGGGAATAAGAATAAAAAGAAGAAAGCCAGATATTAATTGGATAAACGGGGTGAACAGCCCCGTTTTTTTATTGCCATGAATCTTAACCAAAAAGTAACCTGCATGTAACCAGTCTGTAACATTAATACCAGAACTTTGTGTCGAAATGAAATTTTATATTGAATTTGTGACACAAAGATTAGAATTATCAAAAAAGATCGGTTTATTTTTTATTCTCCTGTTTTTCTCTTTTACAATCCAAGCGCAGAACAGCACAGTCAGGGGAACCATTACCGATGCCAAAACCAATGAACCGCTAATAGGTGCATCGGTGCTGATAGAAGGAACCACCTTGGGTGCCGCTGCCGACTTAGACGGTCATTATGTCATACAGAATGTACCATCGGGCACCCATTCACTCGTCATATCATATGTGGCGTACGAGTCAGTCACCAGAACAGGTGTTGTGTTGCAGAACAATCAGGAAATTGTCGTGGACATTCAAATGACGTCAGACGATATTAGTTTGGAAGAAGTGGAAGTAGTGGCAAGAGTCAACCGCGAAAGCGAACACATCCTTCTGATGGAGCAACGACAGGCACTTTTGGCAACACAGGCTGTGGGTGCCAGGGAATTATCCAGAAGAGGCATTGGTGATGCCCGGGCAGCGGTAGCGCAGGTATCCGGCATTTCCCGTCAGGAAGGTGTAAAAAACGTGTTTGTCCGCGGACTGGGTGACCGGTATAATGTTACGCTCCTGAACGGATTTCCGATTCCTTCAGAAGATCCGGAGTATAAAAATATCGCATTAGAGTTTTTTGGTACCGACATCATTCAGCATATCGGTGTAAACAAAGTTTTTAGAGGAAGTAGTTATGCCGATGTGGGTGGCGCAATTATCGACATTACGTCAAAGGAGTTGGTGGGTGATCAGGCTTTCGCTGTGGATCTGTCTGCTGGTTTGAACACCGCGGCAACGGGAAGTAACTTTCTGCGACAGGATGGCGCCAATTACTTTGGATTTACCAACTCGAGACAACCTGTCAACAATCGGTTCGATTTTCCCAACAGTCTCGATCCTATGCAGGTTTCCCTACCGATGAACCACAGCTATGGTTTTTCCGGAGGGAAGATGTTCCATGTGGGTGAAAACAGAAATCCTCTTTCCTTTTTCCTGGTCGCATCCCACAGTTCCGATTATTCCTATACCCGGGAGATCGTACGCAATTCCATCACCAGCGGACTTATTTATCAGGATCAGGAAGGAAAGAAATATTCACAGAATACCAACCAGCTTGTGCTGGGAAATCTGAATTACGGCCTGGACCGTAAACACAATATCGCATATAATTTCATGCTGATTCATGCCAACAATCAGTATGTGGGTGAATATTTCGGCAAACACGGTGAAAAGCATCAGGACAGTGAAGATTATATGGGTTTTCATCGCAGACAGCAGGAAAACGATAATTATCTTATCGTCAATCAATTAAATACAGACTGGAGGTTAACAGACAAAATGAATCTGGAAGTGGGTGTTTCTTACAACCACATCAAAGGTTTGGAACCCGATCGACGTGAGAACTATCTCTCCAGAATGACGGATGGCACGTATATTCTTACAGGGAGTAATCGGCAGAAGCGATTTTTCTCAACCCTGAAAGAAAATGATATCAATGCGAAAGCAGTTTTTACTTATGGACTGAGAGATCGTTTTGGCAGTGGTAAGTCGTCCATCAAGTTCGGATATACAGGACGGTATGTGAATGACAACTTCGAAGCTGTTGAGTATAATTTCACGGCTGTTCCCGGTACCATTTCCATGGACCCGCTCTGGCTGGATGATTATTACAATGATGCCAACCTGAAAGCCGGGCTTTTCGGAATGACCACTGGTGAGAAAAACTCATATGAGGTGACCAAATTTATACACTCCGGATTTGTGGAAGGAACGTGGCAGTTATTTACCCATGTTACCAGTAACATCGGTTTGCGCATGGATGTCGCTGATTTAAAGGTGAGTCACCACGTACAGCATGTGCAACCGGGTGAAGAATCCATCCGCAAAAACTACTTTTTACCCAGTTTGAATTTGAAGTACGACCTGAACGACAAAAACAGCTTGCGCATGGGAGCAAGCAAATCCTATACTTTGCCACAGTCAAAAGAAATATCTCCCTATCAATATGTGAATATATCCTTTTCCAGCCAGGGGAATCCCAATATAAAACCATCCGACAATTACAATGTAGATCTGAAATGGGATTATTACATGAATCCAGGAGAGCTGTTGACGCTGACAGGATTTTATAAATATATTGTCAATCCCATTGGACGGGTAGACCAGGGTAATTCTGCAGGACTCCTCACCTATGACAATATCAGTGATCATGCGGTTGTGAGTGGGCTAGAGTTTGAAATCAGAAAGAATCTTTTCAATCGTTTCAATACTCAATTGGAGAAGATGAACAGGTTGTCTGTCGGATTAAATGCTTCCTACATCTATACAAACTTAACATTGGATATGCTCAATACGGAACCTCGCAGCAGCAGCCTCGAAGGAGCATCGCCCTTTCTTGCAAATCTGGATTTTTCCTATACGCATACCAAAAAAGAGAAGAGCTTTGTGGCTTCAATCATCTTCAACTATTTCAGTCACCGCATCCACACAGTAGGAGCCAAAGGGTTTAAGGATATCATTGAAGAAGGCCTTCCCTCCCTCGACTTTGCTTCTTCCTACAGTTTAAACAACCATCTTTCGTTGAAACTGAAGGCCAAAAACCTGCTGAATGCATCTTACCGGTTTTCGAGGGAAAGCAGTTTGTTGGACGAGAAAATTATACTGAATGAATTAAAAAAAGGGATAAATATTAGTCTTGGCGCAAGCTACGAATTTTAAACGTAAATAATTTGATGCTATTAATTTAAATTGGACAAAAGATGAAGAAGATTTTTTTTAACTTTTTAATGTTCGCAGCACTGTTGACACCTGTGGTGTTGGTTTCCTGCGATGCGAGTGATGACAAAGGAACAGACCCGGTAGAGGACAATAAATTGTCCGGTTCAATCAAGGATACAAGAACGTTGGATGCAAACGTAGAATACCTGTTGACAGGTCCGCTTCTCGTGGAGGAAGGTGGTGTTTTAAACATTCCTGCAGGTACTACCATCAAGGCGCAGCAAGGATTTTCTAATTATATTCTGGTATTGCAGGGAGGTAAAATCAATGCAAAAGGAACGGCTACCGCACCGGTAAGAATGATTGCCGATAAGGAAGATGCCGGACAAGGGTATTGGGGAGGATTAATCATCAATGGTCGAGCACCCTTGTCTTCATCCACCGAAGTAGGAAGTACGGAGGTAAATTCAGCTTATGTGTATGGAGGTACCAATGCAGCAGACAATTCCGGTGAATTGTCCTATCTGATATTGGGAAATACCGGAGCACGTTCAAGTGCCGATGTGGAACACAACGGACTTACCCTGAATGGAGTGGGCAATGGAACCAAAATAAGTGACCTCTATATTTACGATGGAGCCGATGATGCAATTGAGTTCTTTGGTGGTTCTGTCAATGTAAGCAATCTGCTGGCGGTAAATCCGGATGATGATATGTTTGATTTCACACAGGGATATAACGGCACATTAAAAAATGCATATGGTATCTGGGAGGCCGGTTATGCAAGCGGGGAATCTGATCCCCGCGGGATAGAAGCAGACGGGAACCTCGACGGTAACTATGTCACATATCCCAACCAATCCAATTTCAGGGTTGAAAATATGACCGTCGATTTGAGATTGGCTGCCGTAACTTTTGAAGCTGCCGATAAATCCAAAAGAATGCAGGACATAATCAAGATTCGCCGCGGTGCAAAAACCATCGTCGTGAATGCACTGGTAAAAGGTACAGGAACGGTAGAAGATATGGTTGATATTACGGACTCCAAGGGAGGTGCTGACGTGGGTACAACCATCAGCCTGACCAGTTCGCTGGCCAACGCTCCACAACGCTCCACCAATCCCGTTGTTGCCGCTGGTGTTACCATTGGAGGCAGCAATACCGGTTGTCCGGCCAATATTTTTACCTGGACAGGTTACCCGTTCTAACATATGGAGAAAAAAATATTTTTTTTACTCCTTGTTCTCTCTGTCGTTTTCTGCTTGCCGGCTCAAAAGACACAGGATAGTCCTAAACTATACGTATCGGGTGGTATTTACTACCGTGACAGGACGCAAACTGAGTTATATACCGGCGATTACCGTGAGTACTATGGCAATGGTACCCTCAAACTGGAGATGCAGATTAAAGATGGTGTTCCGGAGGGGGCCTACGTGGTCTATTTCGAGAACCGGAAACCCAAAGAGATACGTTCATACAAAGAAGGAAAGTTACACGGTTTGTGGCGGACTTATGACATCTCTGCTCAACTTATTTCGGAAGCGGAGTACAAGAACGACAGGAAACATGGTACCTGGCGTATTTGGGACGAACTGGGCACCCAGCGCTACGAGATGAATTACTACGAAGGCCGCAAGACCGGAATCTGGCGGATGTGGGATGAAAACGGAAAGCTCGTGGACGAAAAAAGGTATTGATAACCAGTTAGTCGTCACGAAAACTTAACAATAACGTCACCAAAACGTAATCAGTTTATCGGGGTGCAATTCCTACCTTTGTCGGAGTAAATCAACTAAAAGTTATGCATATGAAGTCTGTTTTAGTTTTTGCCGTTTCTTTGTTTGTCTCCCTGTCAGCCTTTGCAACGGGTAATAATGACGAAAAAATAGGAGAAGCAAAGTCGGCTGTACGGGTAGAAAATGTGAACGCATTGCAGCTGACAGGTTCTGTTGTAGATGAAAAGAATAACGAAAAATTGGCGGGAGCCACGATCGTAGTCGACAAGAAGAAATATTATTCCGATCTCGAAGGTCAATTTACCATTACCGATGTGAAGCCTGGAAAATATACTTTGCAGATTGAACTGATCTCTTATGAGCCTGTTTTCATGGAAGTAGAATTGACAAAAAATCAGGAATTGCAAATCAACTTGCAACAGAAGTAAGTTCTCAGTGAACATCCAAAAAAAAATTTGCGGGTAATGCACTTTATCAGTGTATTACCCGCATTTTTTGTATCAGCCTGGAACGAATAAGTGACCTGCTGCTACAGGATTGCAGCTACTAATTGAGTGTGGCATCTATGATTATTTTTTTACCATCACGGCCTGACACCGACTTTACATACTGCTCTTTGAAATTGCGGTGCGATTTCATCAGGTTGCTCGACTGCAGCGTGATGATCTTCGATTCGTTCACCAGGTTCAGAAAGAGAATGCTACTGCGGGTGCTCGATTGATTTTCTTTCACCCTTTTTATTTGTCGCTTGGTCATTTTAGCGTTGAGCTCAATGATGATCTCCCGCATGGCAGTGACCTGGTCAAAACCGCTATAATCGCCAGTTTTGTCCATCGATGCGTAGATGGCATATATATCCGACAAGTTCTTATATAGGACCTTGAGGTCGTCGATCTGCTCTTTTGAAAAAGCGGAATGATTGTTGTCGATATACCGGAAAGTAGCTTCGGTAACAGCTTTAAGTGATTTAGTAATTTCATAGGAGTAATCAATCAGCTGCACATATTCCTGTTCGAGATCCAATGCATTCATTTGTATACTTTCCAGGGTTGGAACCACCTCATAATCTCTTTTATCCCGGAATCTTTCATAGAGTTCATTGGCCTCCAACATGGCTTTCTTTACCTTTTTTCTGTTTTCATCCTCAAGGCCATCCGTGATATACTTAAAAATCATCAATGTCTTTTCCATCAGTCTAATAACCTCTTCATTGGAGGAGGTTACCAACTGTAATTCGCTGGAGTGTACCTGTAGGTGCTCCATCTCTTTGTGTTTTCGTTTGGTGTGCAGTCTTCCTGATTTGTAAAGAACGAATGCGACCAGGACGATCATCAGGATGATTGCGATCTTACCTCCCCACATCAGAAAGAGTCCGACAAGCAGTGCCGCTGAGAATGCGATCAATGCAGTCAGCAGCCATCCTGCTACCACTGTCAGTACGCCATTTATTCGGTATACGGCACTTTCACGGCCCCAGGCACGGTCGGCTAACGAAGAGCCCATGGCTACCATGAAGGTCACGTAAGTGGTCGACAGGGGCAATTTCAACGAGGTACCCAGTGAGATCAGCAGGGCAGAAATAGTGAGGTTCACGGAGGCCCTGATCAGGTCGAACGAGGCTTTATTGTCCAGTTCAACCGGTTCGAATCTTTTTTCAATAAATCGTTGTACCGGTGCGGGGGTTATGCTGCTCACCGTCTTGCCGATGATGAGGCTTCCTCTTACCAGTGACCGTGAGAGTGGGGATGAGGAGAAACGTTCCACGCCCTCTCCCTTGCGGGCTAGGTTTACTTCGGTCTCGGTTACAGTCCTTGATTTTTTTGAAAACCAAAGAGCCAGTACCATGATAATGCCTGCACCCAGCAACCAGTACATATTGGCAACGACAGGTTCTGAGAGTTGGTCCATGTAAAGTGTATTCACGTCACCTCCTGCAGCTGCCACAGTCCGTGCGATCCGGAAAGAATCGAAGCCGGCCATAAATACCCCGATAAAGTTTACCAGGTCGTTTCCGGCAAAGGCCATCGCCAAAGCAGCGGTACCTACCAGCACAATTATTTTCAGGATTCTTATGCGGAAAAGATGTTGCAAGAGCGCCATCAAAAGGGTCCAGCCTCCAAAAGTATACAAGAGTGCCGATCCCATGTTGTGATCAAGGTAATTGATCATATCCGCCGTGACAAGTACACTCCCTTTTAATCCTTTGAATATGGCGAAGTAGGTAATCGCTGTCAGTGCAAAGCCACCCCAAATGGCACCCAGATATTTGAAGGGTTTTGCATATTTGAAGGTAAATATCAATCGCGAGATATACATAATGACAGACCCCACCACAAAGGCAATGGCGATGGAGATAAATATCCCCCCGATGATCGCGAGCGCTTTGCCGCTGTTGATGAAATCACCCAGCTGGTCGCTCGTTTCGGTAGTCCACATGGTGAAAAGGGCTACTGCCACTGCGGCGCCCAGTAGTTCAAATACCAGGGAAACGGTGGTGGAGGTAGGCAGGCCGAAGGTATTGTACAGATCAAGCAAGACCACGTCGGTGAGCATCACCGCGAGGAAGAGCATCATGACGGTGGGAAAGGTAAATTTTTCCGGAAAGAAGACGCCGCTTCGGGCTACCTCCATCATGCCACTCGAAAAGAGTGAACCAATCAGCACTCCCAGTGAAGCGACTGTAAAAATTGCCCAAAGCGGTGCAACCTTAGAGCCGATACTCGAATTGAGGAAGTTGACGGCATCGTTGGCTACCCCCACAACAAGGTCTAATACTGCCAGGCCAAGTAGAACAATGACAATAATCAAATAAATTGAATCCATCGGGTGTTGAATTATGGTTGTAATTGAAACATTAACAACATTAAAGGTTTTGGGAAAAAGCACCCAAAGTTACACAATATCCTCAAAAATAAAAAGAGACAGGGATACTTGGAGACAATTTTATGACCGGATCATTGCCATCTGTAGTTTATTCCACGGTGACGGATTTTGCCAGATTACGGGGTTGATCTACATCACATCCTTTCTCCACCGCGATGTGGTACGCCAGCAATTGCAACGGAATTACCGAGAGTAGGGGAGTGAGGCAGGGAATGGTCTCCGGCACCTCAATGGTGTGTGCTGATAAATTTCTTATGGCTTCATCCCCTTCGGTCACGATGGAAATAATTCTGCCTTTTCGTGCTTTGATCTCCTGTATATTGCTGGCAACCTTTTCATAGGTATCAGACTGTGTGGCAATGGCGATCACCGGCATTTCGTGGCTGATAAGTGCAATGGGCCCGTGCTTCATTTCAGCAGCGGGATAGCCCTCGGCGTGAATGTAGGAGATCTCTTTCAGTTTCAGGGCACCTTCCAGTGCTACCGGAAAATTATAGCCTCTGCCCAGGTAGATGCAGTTGCTGGCATAGGTAAAGGTTTTTGCCAGTTCGGCTATCTGGTCGTTTTTCTGCAGCACCTCACCCACCTTGTCCGGAATCAGGCTCAGCTCTTTGATGAAACGTACATATTCATCGCTTGTGATGGTGCCCTTCTCTTTGGCGATGAGAATACCCAGCATGGTCAAAACAGCAACCTGTGCCGTAAAAGCCTTGGTAGATGCCACCCCGATTTCTGGGCCTACATGGGTGTAGCACCCCGAATGGGTATTCCTGGGAATGGATGAACCCACCACGTTACAGATGCCAAAAATAAAAGCGCCCTGTTGTTTAGCCAGCTCCACTGCGGCCAGTGTATCGGCCGTCTCCCCCGATTGGGAGATGGCAATGACGATGTCGTCCTTGTGAATGACAGGCTTTCTATATCGAAATTCCGAGGAGTATTCCACCTCTACAGGTATGCGGGCATATTCTTCAATGGAGTACATCCCTATCTGTGCAGCGTGCCAGGAGGTGCCGCATGCAGTGATGATGATTCGCCTGGCATTGAGAAACTTATCCCTGTTGTCGATAAAACCGGCCAGGGTGATGTTGTCCGATTCCACATTTACCCGGCCCCGCATACAATCACTCAGTGTGGCCGGTTGCTCGAATATTTCCTTGAGCATGAAATGGGGATATCCGCTCTTCTCAAGCTGACTGAGTGTCAATTCGAGCTTTTGTATCTCGGGCGTCTTCTCGATATTGCCAATTGTCTTTATTTTGAGCGGTTCGTTTCGCTTGATGGTGACAATCTCTTCGTCACCTACATAGATCACCTGATTGGTGTATTCAATGAGAGGGGTTGCATCGGAACCGATAAAGTATTCATCTTCGCCAATGCCGATCACCAGGGGACTCCCTTTTCGGGCCGTGACGATGAGGTCGGGTTTGTTTCGCTCGAGTACGGCAATGGCATAAGCTCCCACAACCTGCGTGAGAGCCAATTGTACAGCCGTGGGCAGATCCACGTCGTGTGTGATTTTCATATATTCGATGAGCTGCACCAGTACCTCCGTATCGGTCTGGCTTTGGAATCGGTATCCTTCTTTTATCAACCCATCTTTTAGGATAGCATGGTTCTCGATGATTCCGTTGTGAATGATTGCGATATCTTCCGATTGAGAATAGTGGGGATGTGCGTTGTTCTGAGTGGGTTCTCCATGCGTCGCCCATCGTGTATGGGCAATACCGATGGTCCCTGAGGTGTCTTTCTGTTGCGCAAACTGTTCCAGCTCGGCTACTTTTCCTTTCGCTTTATATACCTTGAGGTGATCCTGGTCGATCAACGCAATGCCGGCACTGTCGTAACCGCGGTATTCGAGCCTGTGAAGTCCTTTGATCAGAATGGGATAAGCTTGTCTGTTACCGATGTATCCAACTATTCCACACATACATGTTTTTTTTTATAAGTTGATTTTTATTGAGAAACGATATGGTCTCCCCCGGCGAGAGAAGAGGAGAAAAGTGATAACCCGAAAGAAAAGAACCGGAAGCGCATTCATTCCGTTGATGCTGTTTTTAAAAAATGATTCGCAAAAATGCATTATCTTTCCGACATGACAAAGAGTTGAAACCAAAACATCTAAATTTTAACTATGTGAGCTGTCTCCTTTTTTGGCTACCTTTGTGCGTAAAAATACCCTGTTATGACAAGAAGAAAACTCTCTCAAACCCAGATTGCAAGCATCGTGATCCTGTGGATCGTGCTGGTTGTGTACATTCTGTTGTATGCCGAAATCACCGCTTTTACCATCATCACCATCCTGATGTCGGGTGCCTTTGTTCTCATTCCTATTTACAAAAGTCTAAAAAAATAGCTCATATTGTATCAAAATTAATATTTTTCACGCAAATATTCTTGCTTTAGAAATATTTCCATAACTTTGCGCTCCAATATGATTATTTAATGATTTAATATGAACACTACACAGGTTATCGATCTTTTAAAAAGGCGTTTTCCCAACGAGCCGGAGTATCTGCAGGCCGTGGAGGAAGTGGTAGAATCTATTGAGGATGTGTACAATGAACATCCCGAGTTTGAAAAGGCCAATCTGATAGAAAGGCTGATTATTCCGGACAAGATTCATTCTTTTCGGATAACCTGGGTGGACGATAAGGGCAACGTGCAGACCAACATGGGCTACCGGGTGCAGCACAACAACGCCATTGGACCCTACAAGGGAGGTATTCGTTTTCACGCTTCGGTTTCACCCTCGATTCTAAAGTTTCTTGCTTTTGAGCAAACCTTTAAAAATGCACTGACCACCTTGCCCATGGGAGGCGCCAAGGGAGGATCTGATTTTTCACCCCGCGGGAAGTCCGACGGTGAGATCATGCGTTTCTGCCAGGCTTTTGTGGAAGGCGTGTGGCGGGTAATAGGACCCGACACCGACGTACCTGCCGGCGACATAGGCGTGGGTGGACGTGAAGTGGGTTACATGTTTGGAAAGTACAAGAAACTGGCTGGAGAGTTCACCGGTACCTTCACCGGAAAAGGTCGTGAGTTTGGCGGCTCGCTGATCCGTCCCGAAGCAACTGGTTATGGCAATGTTTACTTCCTGCTGGAGATGTTGAAAACGCGGAACATCGATATCAAAGGGAAAAAATGTCTGGTTTCCGGATCGGGGAACGTGGCACAATATACCTGTGAGAAGCTTATCGAGATGGGTGCCATCCCTGTGACACTTTCCGATTCTGATGGATATATCTATGATCCGGAAGGCATCACCGCCGAGAAACTGCAGTTTGTGATGGAGTTGAAAAACCTCTACCGCGGCCGTATCCGTGAGTATGCCGAAGAGTATGGCTGTAAGTATGTGCCCGGAGCGCGTCCTTGGGGCGAAAAAGGCGATATTGCCCTTCCCTCCGCCACGCAGAACGAGATCGACGGTGCCGATGCGGAATCGTTGATAAAGAACGGCATTTTTGCCGTATCGGAAGGAGCCAACATGCCCAGTAGACCCGAAGCGATCGAGGTGTTCCAGCGTGCGAAAATTCTGTATGCGCCGGGTAAAGCAGCCAATGCTGGCGGTGTATCGGTATCGGGACTGGAGATGACGCAAAACTCAGAACGTTACAGCTGGTCGGCTGAACAGGTCGATGAGAAACTGAAATGGATCATGGGCAACATCCACGAAAATTGTGTAAAATACGGTACAGAGGCCGATGGTTACGTAAACTACGTGAAAGGAGCCAATATTGCCGGATTTATGAAGGTAGCCAAGGCCATGATGGGGCAAGGTATACTCTGATTAAGCGCATATAATAAGTTAATATAAAGCGGCATTTGCCGCTTTTTTTATGAGAATGCTTCAAATACAGATTTATAAATTTTTTTTATTCTGAGAATTGCCGTATTTTTGCATCCTCAAATAAAGGAGGGTCCGGTAGCTCAGCTGGATAGAGCAACAGCCTTCTAAGCTGTGGGTC
>Ga0172377_10000224_pt1 | contig 50582 bp, 46 predicted proteins | sample Pumphouse3metaG_FD_119749 | JGI IMG/M metagenome (GOLD analysis project Ga0172377, IMG submission 119749) | Leachate microbial communities from a municipal landfill in Southern Ontario, Canada - Pumphouse #3 metaG | ecosystem: Engineered > Solid waste > Landfill > Unclassified | place: Canada...
ATTCGACAAGCAGAGCAAAAAGTAGATGATCTATATCCATTTAAAACAAAAATAATAAAGCAAGGTAAAATGTTTTTATTCACATAGCAAAAAGGCAATCAATCGCAAAGTTGGTTGCCTTGCACTATACAAGAAAAACAGAGGATAATTACCTTGCTCTATGTGATATTTAAGACACCAACGCTATTAAAAATAATTAGAAAGATAAAACCATGAGTAACATTAAAGAAAGAGATTTAGACACATTAAAATCTTTAGGAGTAAAAGACTTCTTTAGAGTAGTAACGAGCAACGGAAATAATTCTATCATCATGAAAGAAGTAGTTGATGGGGAAGAAGTTTCCGAAATGCAAGATGACGACTTCATTAAAATATCAACAAGTCAGGGAGACAAGAAAATAACTCTAGCTAATTTGAAAAAACTTCTAAAGTAGATAGATGAATTTCAAGGACGTTAAGGACATCATAAGGATTAACGATGCAAAGAATATAAGCATCAAGAAACCTTATAATCAGCTAACAGGAGAAGGGTGTGTTGGAAATCGCTTTAAGATAACGATTGATGATGCACCCAAAGGCCTTAACGAATTGTACTTACCAATAGAGATGAAAGACCTAAAGGTGGTACAAGACTTAAATAAATTCAAGTCTATTGAAAAGATATATTACAAAACAGGATATGAGTTCACGAAAGAAGAGTATGAGAACTTTTGGATAAACTTTTGTGAGATACGACATCAGTATGACTTTCAATTCTATTGTGCTACACTAGTTACCATTAGAGATAAAATATCATCTAAAGATGTAAACTTCACACTCAATAGAGGACAACGCAAACTACTTCGCAAATTTGAAAAACAGAGATTAGCAGGACTTCCAATCCGAGTTACACTTGTAAAGGCAAGGCAGTGGGGTGGCTCAACTCTAATACAGATATACATGTGTTGGATACAGCTATTCCACAAAAAGAATTGGAACAGCGTAATATCGGCTCACGTAAAAGATGCCTCTATTACTATACGTTCTATGTTAGACAGGACTATTAATTCTATGGGAGCAGTTGGGGACGTAAAGTTTTCTGTTAGACCTTTCGCAGGTACATCTAACATCAAGCAAGTTCCTGAACGAGGATGCCTTATCACTGTCGGCTCAGCAGTAGAGCCTGACTCCGTGCGTTCACAAGACGCTAAAATGGCTCACTTATCGGAAGTGGCTTTTTATCCTAACACAGACAAACAGAAGACCTCCGACTTAGTCAATTCAATAATTGGTTCAGTGCCTAGAGTTCCTTTATCAATGATAGTTTATGAAAGTACAGCCAACGGAATTGGAGATTTCTTTTACAATGAGTGTATTAAAGCAAAAAAAGGAGAGACTGCATTTGATTTTCTATTTGTCGCATGGTACGAAATAGACATATACAGGCAAGAGTTTAACGGAAAAGAATATTACAATGATAAAGGTAGGCTAACAAAAGGTACTATTGAAGACTTTATAAAGAGCCTTACAGACTACGAGAGAACACTCTTTCAAAACTACGAAGAGTGTACACTAGAGAATATCCATTGGTATAGAGTCAAGCTCACTGAGATGACTAGCCATGCCGATATGAAGCAAGAGTACCCAACAGATGAGATTGAAGCGTTTCAAGACTCTGGAAGACCTGTATTCCGTTCTGTTGAAGTAGAAGAGATGAGGAAGTTCTGTATTCCACCAATTGCTATTGGAGATATTATTTCAAAACAACCTTCTAACACATCAAGAATAGAAGGCGAAAACCTTAAAGACATACTCACTGACGTTAGGTTTATACCTGATGAAGACCTATTGGAGTTCGGAAAGTCAAGAGACAAGAAAACAAATAACACTAGACTATCTAACAAGTTGAAAGTATGGCAATACCCTGAAAAGATAAATGTAAAGAATAGATATGTTGTAGTAGTAGATACAGGAGGACGAAGTAGGGGAGCAGATTGGAGTGTTATTACTGTCTTTGATAGATTTTACATGATAGAGGGTGGAGTACCTGAAGTTGTGGCAGAATGGAGAGGACACATAGACCATGATATACTAGTGTGGCTATCAGCTCAAATAGCAGTGCTATACGATGATGCGTTATTAGTGTTTGAAAGCAATACCCATGAGACAGAGAAGGGCAAAAAAGATGGAGACCATAGCGAGTTTATATTTGACACTATCGCTAGATACTATTCTAACCTTTATATCCGTGAGTCGCCAAACACAAAAATATCAGTTGATAAACCTAAAATGTATGGATTTCACATGAACCCTGCAACAAAGACTATGATAGTAGATAACTACACAATTATGTTGAGGGAGACAGGATATTATGAAAGAGACCATTTAGCACTAGATGAGGCTAGACTTTATGAGAAAACAGATAGGGGAGGTTTTGAGGCAAAGCAGGGGGAAAATGATGATAAACTAATAACTCGCATGATAGGTTGTTATATTTGCTACAAAATGGATAAACCCTATATTGAAGAGAAGAGACCTAGTACATTTATTAAAAAGGTAATTAATGAGTCTTCCTTCTAAAACTATAAGTATATTTATAAAACTAAAAAAATACAAAGATATGATTAATACTATCAGAAAAGACTTTCGCTATTTTATAGACTTCATTAAAGATGGTTTTTATTACCACAGGTTTTCATTAAAACTAAAGACAGCTATACAACTAGCTATATTAAAGCAGAACGCATTTAATAGAGCATACTATGTTATATTAGACCACGAAGACAATCCTAAACCCTTCTCTAAAAGAGAAATAAGAAACATGCAGAACAAAGGCTTTATTCACCCCATGTTGCCTTTCTATGAGATAAAGAGTAGGGCCTTGTATTACACATCGGCAGAAACTAAGCAGAAGATGACGAAGGAAGAACGGAAACAAAAGAGAGAGGACTATATCAAGTACATGATGAAAGTATCAAAGAATAAAAATAAAGAAAGGAAGTGAAAAACACTTCCTCTCTAAAGAATTGATAACAACGTACTTCAAAAAATTCAAGGATTAAACTAAAAAGAAGTACATCTAACCTATTTTGTTAAACTAATAAATATGACGATACAGAATTGCTTTTGTATCTACTTCAAAGATAACTAAATTTATCAGAACGTCTAAAAATACTACCTCAATTTCTCATCGTTGTATTGCTTTATTACATTATATTCTAAATAATCTATTCTAGTTCCTTTATTTACCTTTCCTGTTAATGCAAATGAATAGACTCTAGCTTTATTCCCCATCATCTGTAACCTGAAATCAACAAACTTTTTACCTCTCAATATTCCCCCTCGTGATAGTCTGTAATTTTCCTCATCAAGGCTAGAGTAACAACCTATAAATAGTTTCGTAGCTATATCAACAATCCCTTTAAGTACAAATCTATCTAGTTCCTTCATATCCGTACCAACCAATCTAATTGGGCGAAGTTGCATGTTCACATTAGCAGTAGATGCACCCTCCATTGAGTAGTTTTTAAGTGTAGTATCATCAAGAACTATAAGACTTGGGTATGTATTTCTAGCTACAATATCATACTGCTCACTTGTTTGATATATAAGTCCGTTATTCATCTCAACCACATACTTATAATCAATATCTTTAATGTTTATTATTACCTCATTCTCTTTTGAGTCGTATGCTATATTCTTTATATCGTATAATATATCTTTCAAGTTCTTTTTGCTTTCTATTAAGTCTAGAGAACTATCATTAGTCTTGTTAGGGAGTATAAGGTCAGAAGAGTCAGCCTCTATGTTTAGCGTGAGTATATTAATCTCTTGTCCTCCACCTATAAACTTCACACCTCTATCCGAAACAAACACAACACCATTATTTGTAGAACAAACAACAGGCGATATAGCCACATCAAATGATATTGGGGTATCAACATTAGAGTAAAGCACTTCCCCTCCCCCTATATTCATCGCATATATCCCTTTAGTTGTAAACACATATAAAGGGTACTGCCCAAATTGGCCTTCCGATACACGCATCGCATTAGTTGCCATGTTTAGTATTTTCCCATTACTTACTAGATAAGTGTTTTTATTTTCAAACACCATAGGATTACTAGTCTGACTAACCTTAATTTTGTTCTCTTCTCTTATAACTATCTTTTGCCCTCCATCTATTATTTCCTGAATATCAGTATATAGAATATCAGATGCAGTTTTTGGAAATAAGTTCATAGTAGGAGCTAATGGATATTCTACTATGTTCTTTTCGCATGAAGTCTCAGTGTTCCTGCTTGATAGTTGTTCTAGCGAATTAAACAGGCAATAACTAAGATTTAAGAAGTTGTGTTTTTTAAGTTTGCTATCAAAGATAAGATATAGTTCCTCAACCTTTCTTTCCGTACAGAACATTCTAATCCGAGTTGCTCTTGCATCAGGGTACGAAATCATGGATTGTCCAAACATTAATCCCATTCTGTATCTTGATGATGTATATATTTTATTTATAGACGATCCTGTATCAATAGTTACTTCAATAATTGTAGCACCGACCTCTCCTTCTTTTATAGGATAGCAGTGGCTAGTACCTGATGTTCTTTCAACTCCATTATATCCTATTTTAGTTGAATAAGAAATACTTCTTCCCCCTACATTCTTCCATAATTGCTCTGAAAAACTTTGTTCTTTTTCAACATTCATAAAGAAGTAATTTGCATCAAAACCATCAAAGATAGTTGTTTCTATATCAGCCAAGTGAAGTCTTTTATTATAGTTGTATGAACATGTTGCACCAAACTTATGATTAGACATATTATCATCTGTCATCTCTTCCTGAAATAGTATGTTCTTATATCTATCGTAATCACTCCTGTTTTCTATTAACTTATTTTTCTCTTCGCTTTTATCGCTATATATATCTATACTTTTGAAGAAGTAGAAGTTTGATATATTAGACACAAGGTCAGACTGCTCTTGTATTGTCTTATCAGATAAGTAAACATCATGGCCTTCATATTGAACCCCTGAACTACTATAATCCCAATTAACTAGTTCTTTTTTTATATCCTCTATGTTGGCTATTCCAATTGGTCTTGAAACAAAAATATCAATACTAGATATAACACCTTCCCAGCGACTATAATCCTCCCTATCTATGTTTTTCACTATGTATCCTATGTTATATCCACCCAAGAACACTAAAGCTTTATTGTCTTCATGACTACCTCCATTTCCAATAGAGTCTCCATTCTTTGAGTAAAATACAGCCATAGCATACTTATCGCATCTATATGGAGGCATTATAAGTATTGGAGCAGAGTGTTTCGTCAAACTACCATCATATAACCTGTACGCATATCTAACAATTAAAGCATCATAGAAAAGATAATCATCGTTCTTATTGTTTTCCTCTATCAAATTATAGCATAAAGCTTTAGTCCTTTCGGCCCAATTCTCTTTATCCATATTATTGAGTAGGTTAAAATCTGAGTAGAAACCCTTCTTAAATTTATATTCGTCAGGAAAGAATTCAACAACCCTTGTTTTAGGTATATACCCAAGATATACATATTCAAGGTCGTTTATAGCAGAAGAGTTGTATCTCATGTAATATATATCCTTATTACCCACAAGAGAAATGATATACCCATGTTGCTCAATTCCGTTAATGACATCTCCAATTGTATTCACATAAGACATAGTACCTGATTTACCCTCAGCATATATTTGAGTTTTAGTTTCTTTTACTCTTATGCCTATGTATCGCTCTACCTCATTAACCTGATGAAGAAACACGCTATCTAAATCCCTAATGCCTAAATCCTTCACAGACTTTCTAGGAGTAACAGGTTCTAATCCTGAAGCCTTATGGCGAAGATTTACTAAAGAAAAGCAATCGCCCTCCTTGTACTTCAAATTGGTACTTATACCTCCTATTGCTAATTGACTTCTACTCATATCTTTTTTTTTAATGTACTCAAAATTAAACAAATAGCTTGTTGCTTAACCTCTTTAATGGTATAAAAAAAGTGCAGGTCGTAAAACCCACACTTTTAAGCAATGAAAAAAATAAGGAAAACTACACCACGTAAGGTAATCCAAGTTTTTCAATTTCCTGTTTGTAATCATGTTCTATTTTATCAGTGTAAAGACAAGAAAAGGTTTTAGGATTAGATTTTACTTCTTTTGAGTCAAAATACAAATCCATATACTTATTTCTAATATCTATTTTTACACTATGCGATTTAGACTCTTTAGCTTGTTTGTCTAAGTCGTATATATCAGCCTTCCCATTTGTTTTATTATTCTTGCTATTACTTTCTACACATCTTGATGATATTTGATTAAACTGCTTATTCAATAAGTGAGGACTGAAAATATTAAATAGAAACTTATCTTTTGATGCCGTATCAAGGAAAGCCTTTAGGCTCTCTCCAACCTGTTTGCTATTTCTAAGGTCATCTCCCTTCAACCCACACCTCTTTCTTATTTCTACTATTTTTTCCACCATCTCCTGAAACTCTTTCTCGTCATCTTCTCCCCATATAAAATCAACGTTCTTTTTTGACTTGCTATAATCGGAAAAGACTTCTTTGCAGTAATCAACTAGTTCATCACTTTTATCACGATCAGGTTCTTTTTCTTCTATTACCTCTTTCGCCTTTTTAGACTTCTTGCCTTCCCTCTGTTTAATTAATGATTGTCTATATTCTCTATCTCTTTCTCTCTTTTGTAATAAAGGAGTAAACCTCTCCTGATGCTTTTCACTATACATAACTTCTTTATCTTCCGATATTTGGATTAAATCAAGTGTAACGCAGTAGTCAATAATACTCTCTACTTCCTCCCTTGTTATTCCAAAATCGCCTGACAACAGCTCAATAGATAGCGAGTTATAAGGATATTCAAAATGGTCTTCATTAGTTAATACCTCAAGTAGCATATTCCAAAAAGCATAACCTGTCATTCCGAACTTATTTCTCAACGCTTTAATCTTTAAGTCATTTCGCATATCAGCGTCATGAGAAAAGTAGTCTGCATTATCTTTTTTTGGTCTTGCCATAATAGGTTTAATTAAAGTGCGTATGAACAATTCACTTCATACGCACTTTTGTTTTTTTATTGTTTGTAAATCATAGCTAGTTTTGGAAATCTATTTAATATATCCCCAATACAATCAGCTATAATATCTTTCCCTTTAGTGTTCACTATATTGGATAGCTCACTTGACACAAGACGTAATGTTACACCTTCCGAACTATTCCCATATAGGTATATCTCTACACCAAAACTATATGCACCTTCCAATCCGAATAAGTCAAGACATAAATAGAAAGGCTCTTTCGGCAAGTTGGAGTTGATAATAACATCTCTCATAGACTTATACTTACCTTCACTCTGTTTCTCTGTATCTTCTATTTCTTTCTGTACACGAGCATTAAACGACTTTAAGTTATTAATCAGGTTAAACCTTTCTGTTTGGTCGGAAAACACATATCCATTCATTTTAAGAAATTCGCCCAACTCATTGGGAGTCCAAAGCTTTTTAGGACTATTGATACCTAACTCATCTATTATTGGATTAAGTTTAATTACACCTTCTATCTCATCTCTTAATTGAGTACTTCTATCATTGACAAAAAGTGTCAAACTCAAATTGTTATAATCAACAACGATATGACTATTCTTTATATCGTCTTCACTACATCTTTGAATAAGCCATTCTTCAGGACTTCTAATAGTACCTCTTAATTTAATCGGATTAAGCACGTCAGGTTTAAGTAACTCTTGTGCTTTACCTTCTCTTATGTTTAGAGTAAAACTACTTTGATTAAATCCCTCAGGTAAGTTTACGATAATCTTTTTTTCATTCTCCATGTTCCTTGATTTTTATTTATTAATAATCTGTTCCTGTTTGGCTAATGCTAAATATACTCTTTGACTTCTCATTCTCATACGCAGGTCTTTTAAATACTAGAGTTCCCTCTTTATTAAAGAACAACATATCCATACCATCATCTGAAATGAACGCAAAGCAGTCTTCCTTCACATAGGTAGCTTTATTCTTTAGTTCACTTATAAGAAGTTTCTTTTCCTCTGTATAAGGCTTTACCTCATCTTTCCAATTAGCATTAAATTCTTTTTTCTCTTCCTCTTTGTCCTCTAAATAGATACTCACTTTCTCTAGCTCGTATCTTTTCTTTTCAACTTCAACGCTAGTAAAAGCTTTACTATATCCAACCTCTTTAGCAACATGATTACAATTGTTTGCTAAAAACTCTTTTCTGTCATCTTCTGACGTAGGCAATGATGCCCCAAAAATCTGATTAAATGTTTTCATATTTATTTTTTTAATTAAATAGTCTTGACGTATGCTAATGTATATACATCAAATACTTTGTTTACTATCGCAAATACATGCCTATTACTTCTATCTTCCCTATCGGCTATTTTAACAAGGTCATACTCCTGTCCGTATTTAAGCCTTATTCTACCATTAATGGATACATCTTCATTATTCTTTTCATAGTCAGCAACAGCCAAAATTAATCTAGCACAGAAGTCTGTACCAAGTTCTTTAATTATCTTATCTCTATTCCTTAACGCTAGTCTCATAATATTACTCTAAATACCATTCAATATGTTCCATAAACTCTTCAAGTGAATAAACTACTTGATAGCAGTACCTGTTATCATCACAATACTTTTCAAAGGCCTTCTGATACTTACTCTGTTTGTTGTTACCTACTTTCAACTCAATAAAACAAGCAAAGTATCCACGACTAGCAATCAACAGACAAAGGTCAGCTACACCAGCCAACACTCCTTCTTTTTTTAATCTTGATGCCTCTATCTTATTTCTACTTCCTCCATTCGGAACAGAAAATAGCATCAATTTAGGATATTGGTATCTAAACCAATTCACACAATTTACTTGAAGTTTACTTTCTAAGTTTCTCGGTTTACGTCTTCTAGGCTTTTTTACTTTACCTTTAGTTTCACTTGCTACAAAGCAGTCAAAACAAAGGCCCTTCTTTGGTAAGATGTTTTTTTCTTCCTTACACTTTGGACATTTCATTTTTCTATTGCTAATCCTTTATTGATTAATCTAAAGACATCAAAGTGATGCTTAAAAAACCATTCATAGGCTTCATATGGTATTAGGTCTATACCACTTATACCTATCGAGCTAAATTGTATTGTAACAGAGTATTCTTCATCCTCTTTGTCTTTATATACTATTGTAGGATACGCAACTCCCATTAATGTCATCTCACCAATACCTATCTCTTTGTCTTCCATATCGGCTTCACCCATTAACAGAATACCAAACTCATAAGCCTCTTCTTTCGTCATTGAACTTATTGGTCTAAGTAAGGGCTTAACTTCTCTTAAATGTGATGAAGTTAAAGAGTGTTGGTTAACTACAACCAGTGGTTTTATTGCACTAACTCTGTATCCATCAAGATTCCATATGTTGTCATAGGCCTTTATCTTCAATCCGTATGGCAAATACGGTGCTAAATGTTTTAATTCTAGTTTCATAGTTGTTTTTTTAGCTGTTAGTAATCACTTAATAATTTATTTATCCTCTCTTTTTCTGCTTTCTCTCTTTCCTTAGCTACTTTATTATAGTATTCATTTTCCCTTTTTATTCTTTCTTTATTATCTTTAATTATACGTTTAACATCGTCAACCCAAGGACCTTTATGTAGCCACCCGTATTTTTCGGTCCATCCCGGCAGTCCTCCTGTTATACCATAAACTTCTACAGCATCTTTTATAGTATGGATATCTATATCCTCCCAATCTCCTTTTGGAAGAACATATATTCTCAATGTTTTCCCTCTGGCGTGATAACTTTTGTCTATAAATAATCTACCACACACACCTTGTGGTAGGTAATCATATATTTCTTTTGCTCCTTTCATAGTTTTATTTTTTTAGTTTTATAGGCTACCTCCATAACCTCTTCTACATCATAAAATTCAATACCTGAATATAAATCCGACCACTCTGATGACTCAGAATATAGTTGTGAAGGTAACCTAATACCTAATAATCCATCAGAACACTTAAATATAGAAATAGATGTTTCATACCATCTGTGTTTTTCAACATCAACACCTTCTTTAACTAATATTGCTTCTTCTACTAGTTCTTCTAGTGCGAATGTATTATAACACTCTCCATTTCCATACCAATTTTTCACCTCTTTAATCAAATCCTCTTTTTTCATTTCTTTATTCTTTTCCCTTCCAATAATCTAATGTTGGAGCAGGTATTTCTGTATCTAAAAATTCAATAGCAAAATCAGATATGTTATCTATATAAGTCATAAATTCAAGTGTATTCATTCTACTTGATGATATATCCCTAAGATATACGACTTCGCCTGTATGCTTATTAATGTATTCTTTACTGCAAAATTTATTCAAGCACCATTCATGTACCTCGTCAATAGAAGTGAACTCCCAACCTAATCTATTAAATTGAGGGAGCAATATCGGATAAACGACTCCCCACAAATATGCGTTCTGTCTGTTTGTCCTTCCTTTACGTCCTTTAGTTACAACTATTTGTACTATGTTGCTATCTAGGTCATCTATATACTTTTCCAATTTAATGAAAATATCGGGTATATCATCACGACCTTTTACAATATAAAATCTATTATTCATCGTATAATGGAATTATACACTTATCTGTTCTCATAGTCCTACACATACTAATCTTCTCTTCCTTAAACAATTCATTCAATACCTGCCTTGCAGTCTCTTCATCTATTCCTTTATGATAGCATGAACTATAATAATCTATATCAGCTACAAAATCAGGATAGACCTTCATATCCCTGCGTTCTCTAACTAACTCAAATAGTATTTCTCTTGCCTTTTCTTTCATAGCTCTAAAAATACACCCTTATCAGCTACAACACAATTTAATCCGAACTTGTCAGATATTGTTTTCTTCATATAACCTGAATTAGAGTGTCCATCGGATAAATGCAATAACACTATGTTTTCTAAATCACTCCTATCTATTTGTTCAAGGTATGTTATGCAGTTGTCTAGGCCTAAGTGCGACAACATAACTCGTTTAGCTAAAGATTGGGGAGTCCTATTGCTACCAACATTGCTATTTAGAGTCATGTAATCATAGTTACATTCTATTAGCAAATGATTAACACCTTCATAAAATCTAGGTATCAACCTTGTGTCGGTAACAAATAGGAGTGTTCCCATATCTTTATGATAAATTAAATAGGCAAAAGGCTCTCTAACATCATGGACTACCTCAAATGGAAGTACCTTAAAACCTCCTATAAGGTAAACACTATCAGCTTTAAGGTCATAGATAAACCTATCCAAGTTCTTTTGTCTTAATCTGTCTCTAAGCACATCATTCGTGCCTTTAGACGAATACACATTAATACATGATGATAGATAGTCTTCATAATACTTGCAGTGGTCTTTATGTTCATGGCTTACTAGACAGCCAACAACACTTGATACCCTTTCATAAAAATACACATCACTAAAAGGAACACCACACTCAATTATTAAAGACTCTTCTCCATTAGATAGTATATATCCATTACCCTTACTAGATGAGCCTAATACCCTTAAATTCATTATTAAAATCCTAAAGCGTTATCTACTGATTTACTCTTACCTTTCACTTCTTTCGCATCTTTCTTCTTTGGACTCGCATTCTTATCACTGGACTCGTCCTCTATGTACTCGTTTGTTGGAATAGTACCCTCAGCATCTTTTAAGCTAACAGGCGATACTTGTGCCTTAATCTGACTAGTCTTAACCTCTTCATAGGTCGCATCTTGAACATCAACTTCTTCCTGAGTGTACATTGAGCCTAAAGCAGGAAATGCCTCACGTAAAGCCTGAACTAAAGCAACCTTTCTAATCATAGTAGCAGGTTTTTCTTTCCATAGAGACTGATTTTTATTATACTCGTGCATAGACACCTTCATTACAATTTCGCGATCTCTGTCCTTCCGAACTACTTTTGCCCAACCTCCAACTAACTGACTTTGAGCTGCATCAAAAAAACAACCTTCTAGCTCTTCTAGTTTGTCGCCTGTCTTAACAATTATACCTGCAGTATATCCACCATACTCAGGATTAATATCAGCTCTTTTCATAAACGCCTCTTTACTAACAACCATTTGTGCAGGAGCATCATTACTATACTTTACTAAATATGCCTCCTGAAGAAATGGATTAAGTTCATTATATAAGCAAAGAGAAGTAAATTGTATAATATCACTTCTTGTTACCTTCCCATTACCTTTAGCTAGATGATTAGTTACTATCTCTTCTGTCAGTGTAACATCTTTACCGGCAACCTGAAATGTTACATTAAGTCCACTCTTCGTGTCTTTCACTTGTTCTAATTTCTTTTCTTGTGTCATAATCTTTTTTTTATTTATTGTTAAATATAGAGTTCTTTATATCTTTAATTTCTCTTCCTGTTGCATTAGCTAGTATATCTATAAAGCGATAATAGTGTTCTAAAGTGCCATACTCCCAAGTCATAATCTCTTTGACCTTTTCAGAGTCCGACATTTTGCGTATCTCTTCGTCTCTAGAGTCATCATCAGGCTCTAATCCCATGCGTTCTCTTAATACGCTTATTGCGTACATGTTTAGTCTATCCATAGCTCTATTCTGTTTTATAACTATTCTTCTACTACTATTAATCTATCAGCACCTCTTACCTTCTCTAAATGGATAGTTTGACAATCCATAGTATGAGGATAAGACACACTTTCTATGTTATCTATAAATACAGGCATATACAATCCGTAATGTTTTTGCATAGCGTTCACTATTTCTATCCCAGCACATATTTGTGATGCTCTATTCAATCCCTTATGATAGTGTACACCATCAACGAGGATATTAAAGGACTCTCTTAATTCTCCATTATTCAATTGCTCAAACAATTCAAATGTAACGTACTTAAAGTATTGGACAACCTTATCATCTATTGAGGCTACTTTAGTTTTATTGAAATCCTCTATTAATATAACCTCATTCTCTAAGTTGGCTATGCTATCTTTATATATAACACCATTCTTTTGATACCCTTCTATTTGCTCGTCAATAGTCTTTGATAAATTAAAGTTTGAAACCTTCTCTAATAACTTATTCTTATCTTCTTTCAACGACTCTACTCTCTCTCTTAAATTTGATATGACAGGATTAGAAGACTCATCTAAACTACTTAATGATGCCTGTTCCTCTTTGTATGTTTTGAGTTCTTTTATTTTTCCAATCAAATTAATAGCCTCATCGCTATCATCAATATTCTCTATTTCCGACTTAATACCCTTTATTTTACTGCTTACGCTAAGTATTTCCGTCTCTATTCCTATTAGTCTTTCCTCGTACTCTTTATTTAGTAGTTTCAACTCATCATCATATACAGAGTTCTTTTTTGCTATCTTATCGGATAAACCTGATAGGCTATCTTCTAGTTCTTTTATTTCACTATCAACTTTAATTACTTCCTCCTGATACTCCTTTATACTTTTATTTATATTGTCTATATCAGCTAAAACCTTATTTTCCTCTTCTGATTTTGACACTCCTGAAACCTTAACCTGTTCAAGCTCTTTTTTCTTTTCCTGCTCATATTTGGCTAGAATAGTGTCTTTCTGTTCTTTTAGATAGTCAGGTTTATACTCCGTTCCACAAGTAGGGCAATTTGTTTCAAGAGATAGGCTATCAATGTATTTATCTTTATTGTTAAGCTCATTAATAAGTGCATGGCCCTTATCCCTTAACTCCTGAATAGTTGCCTTCAATTCCTTATCAATGGTAGTAAGGTCAGATAAACGCTTATTAAGGTCGTTAATAATACCATCAGTTTGCACCTTCTTATCTTTAAGGTACTTCAACTTATCTTCATTAATACTCTTTGAGTTAGATAGTTCTTTAAGACTTTCACGTCTTTGGGTATTAATCCCCTCACAATCCCCTTCCAATCCCTTTTTTGTATTAAACTTACTTTGTGTAAGAAAAGTTTGCACGGATAGGAACTCATTAAGCTTTTCTGAAAGCCTATTCTTTTCAACTCCACGAAATCCTTCAAGCTTTAACTCAACTTTCGCTATTTCCTTATCTATACTTTCCTCCAACTCACTTATTGAAGACTTCTTAATATTAGCTATTTCTTTGTTTGCCTTCTCTAGCTCATCATCAATAGACTTAATACTGCGTTCAACGTCATCTATTGCAAAATCTATAATAGGCTTTACTTTCTCTATCGCCTCTATCTTATCAGGTATTGCATTGAGATAAGTCTTCATTTCCGATATTTGACTTTTCTTTTCCTGACGTATAACGTGAAGTTCTTTACCTGATTTGAAGAAGTCTTTTAGAATATTAATCCTATCAGGCATACTAGAGTATTTTCCTTTTGCCAAAATAGATATAATATCATCATTAGTATAATGGGGGATAATATTGAAAAGTATTTCTCTTTGTTTATTTGAATTGCTATCTAACTGCTCAGTGAAGTAATTTATGTTACTGCATAGAGATAACACTTCTTCACTTCCAAAAACATTATTCACATACTCGTTATACTCCTTCGCCTTCTTATACAATACACCATTAATGCGATACTCGTTAGTATGCCCATTCAACTCGTCCTCACTCTCTCCTCTTCTCTTTATATATGTTTCTTTGAGAATGCGTTCAAGTGTTACATTATGAGTCATGCCTCCCTCTTCCTCTACTATGAAGTTTCCTTTAACAGAATAATCCTCACGAGGGTATATACTTCTCCCCTTGTTGTCCAATGGTTTAAAGAATTTGTATTCGCTCATGCCGTTATTGTCTTTCCCCATCAGCAAAAAGAAGAAGGCAGTTGCCAACGTAGTTTTACCAACAGCATTATCCCCCTGTATTAATGTATTTCCCTTGTTGAATGTAATCTTCTTATGAAGTACATTTCTGAACTTGTTTAGTTCTAAACTTTCTAAGTAAACTCTTTTTTTCATATCTATATTTATTAGTTATTAGTTAGTGTTAGATATTCTCGTAATTCCCTCCATACTCTATGGCCAATCTACGTATGTTCATGGCAAGTATAGTTGTTACACTACCTCCTGCTAGAGCATTAGTAATGGTTGAAGAGGATATATTACCCAATTCCTCCTGTATCTTACTTACTGCACCTCTAGGAGTCAGTATTCTACGACCTTCCCAACCTCTAGTGTCGGTAAAGGTCGCCTGTTCCTTTTGCAGGAACTCAATCGTCTTTCTGAAATCAATCAATTTACGTTCTTCCATACTCTTTTGTTTTTGTTTGTACCCCCAAATATATATAATATTTCAAACAAAGCAACGAATAATCAGTAATAAGTTTAGATAAGTAATAAATATAGCAGAAAAGCGAATAATATACTGCGTCCTCTTGTTTTTCCAATATATTAGAATTATCTTGCAGTATTAATCATAAAAATAAAAGGATATGTATGTAATTAACCACAAGTTGAGAGATGTATTAGAGGGAGTTTTAACAGGAGAATGGGAGATAAAAAGAATAAGGCAATCCAGCGACTACAAGAGAACAGAGATAACAGCAGTCCTTGTAGATAAGAAGGATTACAGATACCCTGAAGACTACACCTATAAGAAATGGAGGTCAACAAAATACACAGAATTAGAGAGCAACAAGATACTCGGATACAACCTAATCCTCAATAGGCATAGAGTTCTATTGTAACATAAATATTATGGAGGAAGAAATTGAAAGAATTGAGAGCAGGGCAAAAACTGCATTAGCCAACTACTACTACGAAGAGTTTATGTACACGCTTACTAAGGAGTACCCTGATGAGTCCAATAAGAGACACATCTTAATGTATCTTGCGCAAAAAGCGATAGAATATTCAAATGGCGATGAGACAATCGCTAAGGCAATTAAAATTCACAAATTATGAATAAGTTTAAGAAGGTTATTACCAACCTTATATTTGTATTCTTATTATTACTAGCTATACAACTACTAGCTAGATTATTTACCTATTTACACTTATAAAAAAAATGGATTTAAAAAGAAGAAAAGAAGTCAGAGACCTTTTGAAGGCAACAAGTAGGCCTTACAGAAATAAGTTGAAAGCTTATGATGAGGCAGTATCTAACAACAAGTTTTTGAAAATGGCAACGCTTCAGCAGGAGATAATAGCAATGGAGGATAATAAGTATCTTCATCTTGAAAAAAAGTCGTACGAGCAACGAGTATCAATAGATACCATATTGGATAAGTTCACTGAGGACGAGAGATGGCAGGTAACTTATAAGACTAATGCAATAATGATGCTATGCGATTTTATAGAAATATACTCTATGGATATAGAGCAGGTCGTTGATAAGTATTTTGATGGGCGAATAAAGCTTTACGACAAGCTAATACAGATAGGCAAGGAGGCTAAGCTAATCAGGGAGATGATAGTTGATACATCAAGTGAAGAGTATCAATACGAGTTTGCTGAAGACACGGACGAGTTACATGTATATGTAGATACAATGTTTAAGACTAAATTCACAAAAAGAATAAAAGAAAGAGAAAATGGAAAAGAAGAAGAGTAACAGAATTACACTAATGGATAGGTATCAGGAGTTAGTACGCATCTACGTACAGCACCTGAACAATTTGAAAAGAGAGTATCAAGAAGTTCACGGCATACCAGATAAGATTAAGAAAGCAGTAGGTGGTAAGTTAGTTGAGTACGATGTTTTAGGATACGACATAGCAATAAGAGACCTGTATATACCGACAGATCTTAAAAAAGTTACAAGGAAACAATTGGAGTCTTTCCTGAAGAATTTTGACGAGGATAAGGATAACCCTTACAAGATTTATTATAAGGCTCACTACAAGGGAGAGAGTACCAATTACACCAAAAGAATTGCAGGTTATACTACCCTTATAAGTCCTGATGAGTTTGGAACGGAGGAAGAGGAGCAAAAGAAGGTAGAAGACTATATTGATAAGCACACATTAAAGAAGGGTAACCAATTTTGCTCGTATTGTGGTAAACAAGCACCCATGAAGGATATGATTAAGGGTAGCGTTTATCATAAAGCTATGCGAGACGAAAAACCAAAGTACCACACATACCTTTATTGTTGCGAACAATGCCACGCTAACGATATTATGGCTCACGATTAATTAATCAATAAAATAAATAAATATGAAAACTGAAAGTAATGTTTTGTTTGAACTAATGGAAATACGCACCAACCTATTTAAGAAGGGTAACTATTTAATTAATAGAAGAAGAGACACAATTATCCTTGTGCTAGAGGACTCACTCCTTAATACCTTTGAGGGAGTAATTGTTGCATCAAGCGATGAGACTATTGTTGTAGGTCAGGTTTATGGACACTTTCAAGCCGAAGACATAGAAGGCCTCTTTGTTGGTAGTATTATAGTTGAATAGCTCATGCCTACTACCAACAACGATAACATAAGGTTATTTAAAGTAACCTTATTTGCCAAGTACATGGGGAGGGACAAGTTCCCCATGTATAAAAAAGACAAAGCTTTTGTATATTTATACAGGTGCAAAGGTCAGGAAGGTATAAAAAAAATGCTCAAATCGCTAGAAGAGATTAATTTTTATCTAATTGAAGAACTCAATGTTTTTATAGATAAAGAGAATGGGAGCAATAACATTATTAATTTATAAAGATTAAGTAATATGGAAAATAAAGAGATGTTAGTTGAGTTGATTAAGGAAGGCTATATAGACTCATCAGGATTTTTAACAAAAAAATATTTAGATGAATTTCGCAAAGAGTTAGGCGAGGCAATTCGCAAACAGAGAGAGAAACATTATTCGTCCTGCTACGCATCTAGCAAGGCATCAGGAGTCAATCCTACAACGGCGTTAAATATAGAGAATGGCGAAATGAACTACTCAATTGACAACCTGATTAAGTCATTATCAGCCATCAATTGTAGCCTATCTATTGTATCTAACGACAACCAATAACAAAATAATGGAGAAGAATATAAATAAATTAGCTCGTTTAATTTTCAACAATAATAAAGACAAAGGATTTCACGATCAGGATCACACACCTGAACACATGTTGTGTCTAGTAATCAGCGAACTAATGGAGGCAGTTGAGGCCGACAGAAAGGGAAAACGATGCACAGAATTATGCGACACTATCGGTCAGTCCTCCGATGGCTCATACAATCAAGACATATATGTTAGTGATTTTATGTCAGTTGTGAAAGATACTCTTGAAGACGAACTTGCAGATGCAGTAATTAGGCTATTAGATACGGCAGGTGCTTTAGGCGAGAGGCTATCCATAGAGAGTGTTTATTTGAACAAAGAGAAGGCCACAGAGAGGCTTAAAGGACTTCAATTAACAGAGTCGTTATTTAAGCTTATAACAACGATAACATACACCTTCCAATTTTATGGCAACAAGGCTGCAATTGAGAATGGTATAGGAGAGTTGTTAGCAATTTGCTCATTAATGGATATTGACGTGATGTATCATGTTGAATTAAAATTAAGATACAATGAGACAAGGTCATACAAACACGGAAAGAGGTACTAATTTTATGCGGCACAAAAAAAGGGAGTCTTTCAACTCCCTTTCTTTATTATAAACTTACTATTAATCCCTTCGGAATAGGTCGCTTATAAATCTTACCAAGTCTATTGTAAATCCTATACACACTATTACGGCTACAATCTTAATTACGACCTCTATTATTATTTTAACTATCATAATCCTAATGAATTTCTTTTGTCTAACAAATGGTTAATACTCTCTTCATTTTTTACTATGAAACTATAATCATCTGAGTCATCGCACAAGTCCTTCCTGCTAACTCTATCATAGATTAAAGCAATCGCCTGATTACGTTTACGTATATACTCATGCATAACGTCAGCGTTATCAATGAAGGCGAAGGCTATGTATGTACACCTGATACATGCCCCAGCTAAGTCGTGAAGGTACTCCAGAGACAACTCGCCTCTAGTGTTATACCTCTTTGGATTTTTATACCTGTTATATAAGCTTTCCACATCATCGGTAAATTCTAACTCGTAAGTTCTATTTTTACTCATATCCTTATTTTTTTGTGGGGAGTATTACCTCCCCTGATTTATTAATTTATTTATTATTCATATCCTGATAATACCCTTCTATATCGATAAATAGGTTGTTGAAGTAGTCCGTTGCATTAATAAGGCAATGAATTAATGTATCCTGCATTTCCTTATCATTCTCAGGATACATAAGGTTGTCGTAAATTTTTGCATTTGAAAATCCATACTTGTAAGTAAATCTTTTACTTACTCCGTTAATATCAACGTCGACTTCAAAAACTACCTGATAGCCGTGATTACTCATGTAGGGAGACTTGATAACTGCGTATGTAACTACATCTACCTCAATATCTACATCTTCTTGTCCGTAAAATAAGTCTCTAACTTCTTCTGTAACTCTCTCTGTAACTGCGTTGTCGTTAAATATATATACCATAATCCTTGTTTTTTATGGCCTATTTCGGCCGTTATTATTAATGTTTGATACAAAGCTAATTCTAATATATTAGAAATGCAAACAAAAGAGTATATATTTTTAAGAATATTTTAACTCATCGCTATTCTTTAGTTTTTTTAACGTTAAAATACATAGCATGAAGGCCATCAGCAATTCTCTTCTCGTTAGCCATATCTTCCTCAGACTTTGGTTTTGGCAACACTAATTTATATAATTCGATCTTCAACAACGCACGATGCCTTACATTCTTTACGTTCTCGATATTGGCAAATATGCCGTTATCCTCATCATTTGCATCATTCTCAAGATAACTAACTATCCTATCGATTATCAATTTAGATGATACATTCTTGCTGCCTTTTGGCCTCCCATACGGATTATTAGACCTCTTTGGCTGGGACTCCTTTTGTTTAATTTCTTTACTTTTACTAGCAGTGGATAGGTTGGGGATAGCTATAATCTTCTTCTTTTTCATTTTTTTATAATTAAAAGCTTGTGAGTAAACCTGTTGAATTACTCGTTCAAAGCTCAATTCATACGATAATGCAAGTTATAGCAGGATTATTTAATTACCATTAGCCTAATGGTAATAATGCCTTAATTAGTTAATTGTGCCTTGTTAATTAACTGTAATCAATAATTATATATATATGTTAGGTTCAATAATTGGAGCAGGGGTAGGTTTAGGTACATCATTATGGGGAGGTATTAGTGCAGGTAAAAACAGGAAGCGTCAAAAAAAAGCCATTAATAACGCTATTACTGATAATCAATCTTGGTATGATGCTAATTACAATGCAGACGTGTTACAACGTGCAGATGCACAAAGACAAATATCCCAACTCAGGGATATGATGAGTAATAGACGCAAGTACAACAACAACTTATCGGCAATTACAGGAGCTACTCAGGAGGCCCAACTAGCTAATCAGGAGGCCGATAATAAGGCATTAACAGATGTATCTAGGGACATGTATGCAAGAGGCCAACAATATAAGGACAATATTATGAATGCATATCTGAACAGGAAGGATAGGCTAAACAACTCTATGTATAACTTATACGACCAACGTGCTAGTAGTGGCGAGAACTTAATGAACACTGGATTAAACTTTATGAGCAAGTCATTAAGTAGTGGCGATTTTTTTAAAAAAAATAAAGAGTAGGCACATGGACAATAATAATAATGAACTAGGTTTAATTGACTTAATCTTCGATAGGCACGCAAAAAAGTTTATTGCCTCACATGATAACGAGCCTGAACAATCCGATAATGATAGTCCGACAGAAGTTATCGCTGACGATAATGTTGTAACATCAGGTACTCAACAATTGTACCCATCAACACCTTCAACACGTGGGGATAATACACCTTTACCAACTAATAATGTATCAGAAGTTATCGCTGACGATAATAATAATACATCTAAAGGTAATTATGGTATTCCTGCTGATAAGTACGAAAGACTATCAAAACACTTCACACCAGAGGAAATAGAGTACTTCTACAATTTTAATCCTCAAAATGATAACTTCCTCACGGACCTTTATAATAAGACTGTTGAAAAGCCTTCTCCTCCCGATGAAAAGCAAATTAAGCGTAATAGGTTGTGGGGTATTATTGGCGAGGGATTAGGTTTAGTTAGTCAGGTGGCCTCTCATGGCTCAGGTGCTTATGTTCGTGAAAGACAGCCAACAGCAATAGATGCTATTGATAAGAGGCAACAACAACTACACGACTTGTATCTTAAGCAAAGAGACAGATACGAGCAAGGCTTATTCAACGCAGGACAACAAGACTACTTGCGTAATCTTCAAATGCGTATGCGTGGAAGACAACAGGCTGATGCGTTATATAATAATCAACTTAAATTAGAACAGGAACAGGAGAAGGCAAGACAGGCACTTGAATACAAGTTATCAAAAGATGCTGATGCTATGAAATTCAAGGAGAAGGAACTAGAGGAGCGCAAAAGAGCTAATAGGGCTAGTGAAGCTGATAAAGCTGAAAGAAGAAGAATGTATAATGATCGTTATATATCAGGTGGTGGTGCTGCTGCCAATAAGAACCAAAAGCGTATCGATATTAAGGCCCACGAGAATGATAACTCTATTAACACATACAATAATGCAGTTACAGGAGAGAAGAGTCGCTTCTTTAACCTCAATGAAAGTCAGGTAACGCAGTTAGCAACGGAGGCAAGACGTGATGATGAGTTTGTTGAGAAGCACCAAAATGTACTTAATCGCATGAACTTTGACGGAATGACAACGTGGGATAAGGACAACATAATAGCAACTGCTTATGCTCAATGGTTGTATGATAAGTTAGCTAGTCAGGGTATTATCGTTGATGATAACTTTAATCGCAGGTATATAAATGAAAATATAACTTCATACTCAGGTCGTCCATACCTAATTAATAACGAAGGTAAATTCGGAGGATGGGTAGATGAACAAGAAGGAGGCACAACAATAACAGAGGATGAAGTTATACAAGCTCGTCAGGAGTCTGAAGATGCACAACAACAACAGGAGTCTGTTGGCTCATCAACAGTTGAAAGTCAAGTTCAAGATACTAAATCGGTTGTGGTTAAACCTGATAATAGAGTTATCGTTAGCGATAACTCTTCAAGTAATAGTAATCAGTCTAACAATTCGGATAAATCTGAAAAAAAAGACGTTAAAATTACGGATAATGAACCTGCAACAACAGGAGACGAGTGGATAGATGAGTTGGTCATCGGTGAAATTGATGCTATGGACTTAATAGAGTAGCAATAATCATAGTTATCGCTAACGATAATAATTATAATTGTAGTTATCGTTAACGAAAGTACACATAGTAAAGTATAGTATAGTAAAGTATAGTAAAGTATAGTAGAGTGTATATAGCACACACACAATTTTTTTCATAAAAATAGAAGAATGGATGATTATAAGAATAAAATATATGTAGTAACAGATAGCGAGACAGGTAAGTCAAAGTATCTTAATGTTCCGACAGACAAAGAGGAATTACTTAAAAAGAAGCTCCCTAACGCACGATTAGCCAACGAAGATGACCTAGATGCTTTCGTGAAAGTAAATGGAGGGTGGGGCTTAAAAAGCACCGATTTTGGCGACTTTGCGACAAAGCAACAGGCTGATGCTACAATTAATCAAGTTAGTGCCTTTATTGACGACTTTAATAAGTCTGAAAAAACCTCCTCTATTGATGAAAGAAGAAAAAATACGCTCAAAGATTTAGGCATTAATGTAGGATTATACGAGGGTATATCTGACTACGAGAAAAGAAAACTAGCTACTAATGAAGTTATCGCTACCGATAACTCTATAAATACCTTTAAAAAGAATAGGGAATTTATTAATGACGTGATAAATAACTCATCAGATAATCCTTATGATGATAATTACCTGCCAAAAAATGTAAAAAAAGAATTGCAGGAGTGGTACGATACAGAAGTTGAACCCTATAAAGGGCAGGATAAATTAGAGAGTCCTGTAAATCGTTTATCTAAACAAGCACAACGATACCTTGACGACCATGTGATAAAAGGTACTGCAACATCAGGAGACACAAGAGGGAGTAATCCTGAAGTTGCCCTGCCTTCCTTTAGTTATGAGTATTCATATAATACCGGAGAACAAAAGAAATTAGTTGAGGACTGGGAGAACAACACTGAATTTGGGAGACAAGTAAAACAGGCTGAAATAGACTACCTTAACGGCCTTGACAAGGCTATTGATGATTTAGAGGCTAAAATCAGAGACAAAGATGTAGAGTCTGTAACATCTAATGTTGAGTTGTCAAAACCTTATGGCGACCTTGAAGGTGGAGCAACAGAGTACATGCGAATGACTCGCATGGAGAAGAAAGAGTATAATAAGGAAAGAGAAGAGAAGATAAAAGCTCATAGAGAGTTGTACCCAATTGCTGATAGTATGAATGCTAAAAGCCAACTAAACGAGTTGAAAAAGATAAGAGATAGGGCATACGACTTCAACAATAAGGGTGCTATGGCATCTTTCTTCAACCAATTTGGACGAACAATAGGTTGGGAAGGACTTAATACTGTATTATTTGGCCTTCCACAACTTGCAGGTAACATGGACTTGAAGGAGACGCTAGAGAAACACCCTGATGGATTAACTGCTGATGCTTATCATCTGTTGCAAGAGTATGCTAATGCTCGTAGTCTTGATTATGGTATATCGCAGGAAATTAGTGACGGAGTTACGCAGACAATACCTTTCATGGCTGAATTTGCTTTATCAGGAGGGGCAATATCAGGTGCTAAAGCAGGACTTAAAAAGGCCTCAACAAAATACCTTTTACCCAAATTAGTTAAGGCAAGAAACTCATACAGGGCCATTGATGTTGCGACCAAGAGTGCTATCAAGCTTAATAAGTACGCTAATAGTAAGTTGGTTGGAAGAATGGCAATTAATCTATCTACTGACGTTATGGACGCAGGTGCAAAGGCCTTTATTATGCCCTCTACATACGCTGATACATACGACTTATTGATAGAAGACCAAGACAAGGGCTTTTTGGACGCATTTGCGAATAGGTGGTTCATTAACACAATTGCCAACTACTCCGAACAGCTAGGCGATAGAATGACTATTTTTGAAAAGTTTAATCCGAAGAACAAAAAGCTCAAGCAGATAATGGACGTAACAGGTATCCAATCATTTCCTGCTGAGTATTTAGAGGAGAACGCAGAGACTGCAATTAATGCGTTTTTTGAAACAGGAGAAGGAGAATGGGCTGACCTTATAGACCCTCGCAACCAATTAGTAACTGCATCAACAGTTGCATTAATACAAGCACCATACGCAACGATAAATACAGGCTCGTATGTTGCAGGGGTAACTCGCAACTTAAAGCAACAACGCTCAATTAACAAGGCTTACGATAGTTCTAGTCGCTATGTATTATTGGCACTAGAAGATAGAGCAAAAGAGGCTTTAGCTAGTATTGAGGAAGTAGTTAATAACAATGAGGCTAACCTTAATGATGCCGTAGCAGTTTTGTCATATAAGATACTAAGCGATAATAATTTAACTGCTACTCAAAAAGATGCCTTATTTAAGCATACTATGGCCTATCTAGCTAAGTATTCTATAGAGAAGGCTAAACAAGATGTACGTAATCATCAGGAGAAGGCGATATTAGAGGATATAGAAGAGTTGTCTGATGGTGAAGGGTACATAAAGATGATTAAAGTATCGCAGTCTGAAAGTCCTGTATTCGTTACCAAAGGGGATATTGTATTGACACAAGACGGACAGATAGATGAAGAGGCTTCATCTAAAGAAGTCTATATATTCAACGACAAGAACAACACAATAGAGGTTGTGCCAATTGGTAATGTACAGGAGTTAATTACTCAAACTGCAACAGGGGAAGTAGTTAATCAGGCAATTAAGGAGAAGATAGAACCACAAGAACTACAAGAAAAATTAGAGGAGAAAGCAACTCATATATACCTGCCTAATCATCAAGTTAGATTTAGGCAAGTAGCTCAAAATGGCGATGTAGTTAATTATGCAGGGGTAGTTGTGGACTCTGACGAGGGTAGGGGTAGCCAAAATTACATCATAAAGGAATACTACTCTGAAGAGTTAATTGAAGTGAGTGCGTTAGATATTTACGATGCCGATAACCTTGAAGGTATTGAGGCAGGAGTAACCTTTTACTATGAAGATAAAAACGGAAACATAGTATCAGGAGTTGCTGAAACGGATATTAGATTAATGGATTTAGCCAACGGAACTATTTATGTAAATGGCGATGTAGTTCCTTTAGATAATATCATAGGTATTGATTACAATGCCGAAGACAAGCAAGTAAACGTTAATGATGTAGGTACAATTGAAGACTTATCCAACAAGGTTGAAGCATCAACAATTGATGCCATGAGGGAAGTTGAGGGCAAAGAGGACGATATTAACCTACAATACGTAAGAGTAGATGAAGGCAATATAACAGAAGGGCAGTCTATTATAGTAGCTGAATTGCCAACAGGCGAAAAAATACAACTCACGGAAGAATTCAACATTAATTCATTAAGTGATACATACCTTCAAGATAATAGGGAGGCGTTGATAGATAAATATAAAGCTATATATAATGACGTAATAGGTCGCCAATACAAGGTTAAGGAGGAAAATAAAACAATTGAACCTGTTAAGCTAGATGAGTCAGGTAATCCGTTATATACATCTTCTCCTGTTGTATCAACGATAACAGACTTAAAAGGAAGGCTAGGAGAAGTAACAGACGTACAGAAGTTTATTGAAGCTAATATTGAGGCATCAATAAGCAATCTGGAAACTATAAAACAACCAAAGGCGACAACTGATATTAACGAGTATCAACGTCAGGTGCAGGAGAATAGGAAGTTAAGAGAGAAGCACGAACAGGAGAAGAGTTATTGGGAGTCGGCATTAATTGAGTTGTACGAGTCAAGCAAGGAAGGCGAGTTGAAGAAAAATGATGTAACTTACAACACAATACGAGAGGCTACTAGTAAAAGTTTAATGAGTAAACTTAAATCATCTATTGATAACGTATCGGACTTTACTGCTATTACTGCTGAACAAGCAACAACCATATTAGATGCTATATCAGATATAAATCGCAACCTAAACGATGATAGCTATTTTTTAGATGACGCTCAAAAAGAAGAACTAGACAACATTACTAACATACTTAATAAGTATGGATATGAAATAAAAGACAATAAAGGCCATGTATTGCAAGATGCCGACCAATACACGATTAGGAATGTAGCTGACTCTTCTGAATTGGAGGCAGGATATAAAGCTGAAGATACATCTTTAGTAATTGACACGGAGATAAAGCCAACGATAACACATAATGGAAATGTTATCAGATATGGAGAGTATGATGCAATTCGTCAATATAGCAGGGATTACACAAGAAGGAAACAGAATGCTCAATACGAGTTGGAGAAGGAAAAGGAATATCAAAAAGAAATTGCTCAATTAAAACAAGAGGCCATAGAGGCTAATGAGGAGGCCTTAAAATACAGAATGCCTAGAATTGAGTTGCTAGACTTTGCAACAGAAGAAATGTTGTGGAACATAGCAGACAATAGTACTGACGTATATGAGTTGTATCGTGCATACTTCACTGAAATGGATAGGCTAGACGTTGAGAACTTAATGCCGTGGGAACAACACTTATTAGGTGCTAGAGTTAATCCAGAGTCTTTTGCTGAATTTAACGACAGAAACAACATATCGCCAACAGTTGCCATATCATGGTTGGCATCAAAAGATAGCAGGGGAAACTATCCTAGACATACACATATTGATGCAATTGCTCAGTCTTTGTCTCAATACGGAAAGGAAGTAACAACTGAAATGGTATGCGAATTTATACTTGCTCACCCAACCAATAGGATAAGGAAGACAAGCGATTTATCTATCGCTTTAGATGTAAGGTTTAGAAAAATAGCTAACGAGCTATTTGATAATAAGCAAAAGATATGGGGTTGCGAAAGTGAGTCGGCAACTAGATTTATGGCTACATACGTAGCTATAATGAATAACGAGTCTGTTATAAACACTTTAGCTGAAAAAGCAAAAGAGACGAAAGTACCAGACCAATTTGTGGAAATAATGACGTCTATTAAGGCTTTTGAGGATACAGAGACAATAGATGATATTATTGCAACGTTAGAAAGTAATAAGGATAAGTTTAATGGCTTTCCTTTTACACAAGAAAATTACAACGAAATAAAACAATATTTAGAAGATGAAAGAGAAAAAGGAGCTGACAAAGAAACAATTCAAAGATGGACTGAAATCTATGATGATATTAGAGGTGTCCAAGAGAAGTTATTTGGAGAAACAGAAGCAGAAACAGAACAAGTAAAATCTTATGATGATGTATTGTATCATGAATTGGCCGAACTTAATGAAGAGTTAGAAAGCCTAGAAGAACAAGAAGGCTATATAAGCAATTCGGAATACGAGTCTTACACTCAATACGTGGAGGAAACTAAACGTAGGATATCCGAAGTAAAAAGTGAACTAGACTTAATTACAGAATTTAGTGCATCTGAAGAAATCGCAAGAGAACAAGCTGATATAGCACAAGAACAACCTGCACAACCTGTAGAAGAAAGTGCGGCACAACCAAAACCTAATGTAGAAGAAGTACCAAAGGTTGAGAAACCAAAAGTTAAACCTATTGAGGAAGTTAAGGCTAAACCTTTTGGTGCAGACAATAAGTTTGTAAAAAATGATGAGATAGAGGACTTAAAGAGGCAGTTGAGAGATAAGCTTAACAACCTGAATATTGGACTTGATCCTGATATGTTAAAGTTGAGTATTAAGATTACTGCATACTATATTGAAGGTGGGTTAAATAAGTTTAAGGACTATGCGAAACAAATGATAGCAGAGTTCGGAGACGTTATCGTTCCTCACTTAAAGCAGTTCTATGTATCAACCATGCTAGACCCTTCAATTCCTGTTGAATTAAAGGATAAGATGACTCCTGTACAAGACGTAGTTGCAATGACAGACGAGCAAATAGCTAATCTTGTAAATGAAGAGGTTGAGACAGAAATTCAAACGGAAACGGAAGCAGAAAATGAAAAACCACAAGACACTATTGTTCAACTATCTGATTATTTAGTTGAACAATATTATAATGCTCAGGAAAACAACGATGAAAAAGCAAGGTATTCAAGAATAGATACTGAAAAGAACTTTCCTGTTGCAATTAACTACATGTTAGAACGTGATGCGTCATTAACGGACCCTTCACTTCAAGGAGTTATTGAACGCTCAATTGATAGCCTTATCGGAGCAATGGTACTTCTTAACAGACGTGAGTTAAGCAATGGAGTTGTTGAAGGTATCGGAGTAGAACAGGTAAGAGAGTTAAGGAAAGGAGGCGAGTTGAGAGAGGAACTTAAAAAGAATATTATTAACTCGTTTAAGAAAAAGAATAACATTAAAGTTGATACAGAAGTTGAGACTAAAACAGAAGTAGAGACTAAAACAGAAGTACAACAGGAAGCGAAGACTCAAACACAAGAGAAGGCCCAACAGACTCAACAAGAAGCGAAAGAGACTAAAGAGAAGGCCAAAGATGATGTTATTGATAGCGATAATATTGAAGGCAAACAGAACGTTATTACAAGATTTAAGCGTACCTTACATGACAAAGCGAAAGATATAGCAGAAGAAAACGGAAAAGTTGAAACTGCTAAAAGTCATGTTGGCTCAATTAATGTATCTGTTTTGGGAATAACAGAGCCTCACAAGACTAATAAGCTAGATTGGACTTACAATGTTACATTTGGAGTAAAGGGAAGTCCTGAATTAGAAATTACATTAACCTCCCCTATTGATGTAGAGACTGAAAGAGACTTGAACACAAATGATGCCTATAAGATTAAAAGAATAAGAGAGCATCAAGGAGAAAGAGAGGGAGTAAACTTTGTAACACTTACAGGAGAAGGATATGAAGTTTTAGGCAAAGTAGCATTAGAAGGTCATACAATAGAGGAAGTGTCCAATGCAATAGATAAATTATTAAACAAGCAGAACGATGAAGGAAAACGAACTAATGAAGACAGAGGAGGCGAAAGTAGCAGTACTACTACTAGCAGAACTCAACCCAGCTTATTTGATTTCCAAGATGAAGGAAAACCCCAAACAACTACAACAGGAGATAGCAAGAAGGGTAGTAAGGTACAGGGAGTGGGTAGCGAAGGTATCAAGCCAAGTACAAGACAAACAGGAGATACAGGAAGTAGGAAGGGAGATACTTCAACCATATTACATACCGAGCAATCAGCAGGAGAACGAGGAGATGTACGTGGAGGACGAACAAGTAGAGGAGATACTAAACAAACTAGCAAACCTGTAAAAAATAAGAGAAACAACAAACAGAAAGTTACTGATATAGTTGTACCGACAGGAAAGGTGGGTAAAATAAAAGCGAACATAAACGCTATTAAGTTAGCGAAGATGCTCACTGAAAGTGGTAGAGAGGCCTCAACTTCAGAAATGCGTATATTACGACAATATACAGGTTGGGGTGGTTTAGCCGAAGTGTTTAAGACAGACAACCCTCACTACAACGAAGTTAAAGAAGTACTTACACAAGAAGAATACGAGTCAGCAAGAGCATCAACTACAACAGCCTTCTACACACCAGCTGAAATAACTAACTCACTTTGGGATATAGCAGTTAAGTTAGGAGTAAAGGGAGGAAATATACTAGAGCCTTCTGCAGGTATTGGTAATGTACTATCATTAATGCCTGAAAGTATATCTGAAAATGCAAACATTAAGGGAGTAGAGCTTGATAACATATCAGGAACTATATTAAAGCTACTCTATCCTGATGCAGATATAGAAATTGGTGGGTATGAACAGCAAAGAATACCCAACAACTCACAAGACTTAATTATAACTAATGTACCATTCGGTCAATTCAAAGTATTTGATGCCAACGAAACAGATATATCAAAGAACTTTAATATTCACGACTACTTTATTGCCAAAAGCATTAAGAAACTTAAAGCAGGTGGTATAGCTATATTTATAACTACATCTTCAACGCTAGATAATTCAACAACTAAAATAAGAAATTGGATAAGCGATACAGGAAATGCTGATATAATTGATGCAGTTAGATTAAATACAGAGACCTTCAAGGAAGATGCAGGTACACAAGCTACTTCTGATATAATAATAGTTAGGAAAAGAGACGAGAGTGGAAGAAGTCCTCATGCTAAGGAAATGAGAGACACTAATATCGTTAGAGAAATAAAATACGATACATACGAAGACTTCAAGCCTGTTCGCAAGACTGCATACCTATCATACAACCAATACTTTGTGGACAACCCTCACAGAATGGCAGGAGAAATGAAGTTAGGAGTAGAAGGTGGTAATGCTATGAGGCCAACAGAGCAACGTCTAGCACCAACTTCTAATGTTAGTCAAGCCGAAGTTATTCAACAGATGATAAACGAGTTGCCTGAAAATATATCAGACACAAAAAAGGCTAAAGAACAAGCACCAAACTTAACCAAGAACGATAATCCAATTATTGGTAAGGCTAAAGAAGGAGGCTTAATGATTATTGACGGAAAGGCTTATATTAAAGTCTTTGATGAGGCTCAGGCAGTAGATTGGAATAACAATAAAGTAAGAGGGAAATATACAAAAGAACAGGTATTACAAGAATATCTAAAGCTTAAAGATGCGTTAGAACAGACGATATTATCCCAAGTAGAGAATAGGTCAGATGCAGAAATTGAGAAGAACATCAAGGACTTAAATCGCATATACGACTCTTTCGTGAAGAGGTTTGATACACTTACAGATAGTAGAGTGTTAGGCTTCCTGAAAGATGATGTAGATTACGTATCAGTACAGGCCATTGAAGACAAGGTAGATAATAACGGAAAAGTTAGCTACGAGAAGGCCGAAATATTCAAACATAGAGTAATTGAGGCACAAGCAGAACCTAAAGCAGAGTCAGTAGAAGATGCCATTAATGTATCAGTAGCCTACAATGGAAGTATAGAAATGGCCTTCGTTGAGAATTTATTAGGAAGGCCACAAGAGGAAATACGCAAGGAAATGCTAGATAAGTCTCTAGCCTTCATTAATCCAAATACAGGACTAGTTGAAGATAGAGCTAATTACCTATCAGGTAACGTTAGACAGAAACTAAAAGAGGCGAAAGAGGCTAATATCAATGGAGAGTACAATAAGAACATTAAAGAACTAACAAAAGTAGTTCCTCCAACAGTACCTTTATCGTTGATAAGACTAGAACTTGGCTCATCATGGATACCTTTAGAAGTTTATAATAAATACTTTAATGATATATTCGGAGTACATGTAGAGTTTGTCCGTACGCCATTAGATAAATACGTAGCTAAACCTGTCGTAGAAGATAGGGCAAAAGATAACAGAATGGGATTACCTGATGTTATTGGAGGGCATCAACTAGCTATTCATCAAATGAATGGTACACAGGCGAACATCTACAAGACAACATACGAAGGTGGAAAGAAATCAACTACACTAGACGTTAAGGCAACGCATCTAGCAAGACTAAAACAGACAGAGCTATCAGACCATTTTGAGAATTGGGCGAAAGCTCACCCTGAATATAATAAGCAGTTAGAAACTATATACAACGAGCAGTATAACTCTATTGCTGAAAAGAAAGTAGAGGCCGACTCTTTTGATAGATTTCCAAATGCAGGTGGATTAGTCGTAATGATGGAGGCTAAAAAGCTAGATAATGAAAACTTCTTGTATCAATACAGACCAGCAAAAGAGAACACAGAGAAGGACAATAAGAACATTAAAGGCATAGCTAAAGAAATTGGACTAGAATATAACGAGAAGGAGGGAATATACACCACCCAAGATATTGCTAAAGGTGGACAATTTGTAAAGAGAACAAATGGAGACACTAAAATATTAAGGAAACACCAAAGAGAAGGAGTATTAAGAGGACTTTCATCCCCTACTCTATTAGCTCATGAAGTTGGCACAGGTAAAACACTAACACTAATTACTACTGCAATGGAAATGCGTAGGTTAGGTTTAGCTAACAAGCCATGTATCATAGTCCAACGTTCAACATACGAGCAGTTTGTCAAGGAGATTAAAAACCAATATCCTAATGCGAAGGTATTAGCACCGAATACTAAAGACTTACGAGCTAAAGAACGTCAGTCGTTATTTGCTAAAATAGCATATAACGATTGGGATATAGTTATTTTATATCATGACTACCTAGATAGAATACCTGATGACCCAAGAAGAGAGGCTCAATTAATCCAAGAAAAGATAGATGAAAGAATATCTATCATGATGGAGTTGGACGATTTAAGAGGTCAAGGCTCAAATGCAGGTATGATGTCAGGAGCTATAAGAAGAGAGATAGATGGACTGAAAAAAGAACTTGAAAATAAGATTAAGCAAGTTGAGAAAGTAAAGGCAGGAGTTGCTAGTTCTGTCAAGGAGAAGTTGCATAGAAGTACAGACAAGACTCTATTCTTTGAACAATTGGGTATTGATGCCTTACTAATTGATGAGGCTCACGGATATAAGCGTCTAGGATTCTACACGTCATATAATCGTATAAAAGGAATTGACACATCAGCTAGTAAGAAAGCTCAATCTACTAGACTTAAAACTAGATTTATACTAGATAAGACAAACGGAAGGAATATAGTAATGGCAACAGGTACACCTATATCCAACACTATGGCCGAAATGTGGACTTTCTTACGATACTTACTTCCTGATGAGGAAATGAAAAGACTGCAAGTAAACAACTTTGATAGTTTCGTTAAGACTTTCGGTAACATAGTTGAGAGTCCTGAATTTAATACGTCAGGAAAATTCCAAATGACTAACAGATTTTCAAGTTATAAGAACTTACCTGAATTATTATCGGCATGGAAACAAGTTGCTCATACTGTCTTAACAGAGGAAATACCTTCTTTGAAAAGTGGAGTAGGTACACCTGTTATTGAAGGTGGAGGCCCAACAGACGTAATAATTACTCAATCGCCTCAATTAAGAAGTATCATGGCAGGTATCAAGGAGATACTAGAATGGTACAATAAACTATCAGGCAAAGAGAAAATGGAGCCGTTGAATAGGGCAATACCAATGATGATGTTCAATATAGCCAAGAGGTCAGCTATTGACGTAAGGCTAGTGGACTCATCTTTGCCAGACCATAAAGATAGTAAGCTCAACAAGTCTATTGACTTAACTTTAGATGCTTTAGAGGAAACTAAATCATACAAGGGGGTTGTAGCTATATTTTGCGATGACAAACAATCGTCAGATAAGAAGTTTAATGTTTTTGAGGATATTAAACAGAAGTTAATCAAGCGAGGAGTAAGTGAAGACCAAGTAGCTATTATAGATGATTACAATACGGACAATAAACGTGCAGAACTATTTGAGAAAGTAAATAGTGGAGATATAAGAGTAATCATGGGAGGTACAGAAAGATTAGGTACAGGAGTTAATATACAAGAGAGACTTCATACCTTAATTCATCTTGACGTACCTATCAAACCAAGTGAGTACCAACAACGTAATGGACGTATAGAAAGACAAGGTAACATACACTTGACTATGGGTAAGCCTATTAGAATATTAAGAATAGGAGTTGAGAATACCCTAGATGTTACAGGCTATCAAAGATTAGCAATTAAAGAGAACTTCATACGTCAGATAATGAAAGGCGATATGCAGGAGCGTATATTGGAGGAAGAAGACTCAGATAACGCATCTGATGGAGGAAACTTTAATGTAATGATGGCTAACCTATCAGGTAGTCAAAGTGCATTAGTTTTAACGCAAAGACAAAATGAATTAAAAAGACTTGAAGCAAGAGAGAGAGAACATAACGAGTCTCAAATATTCTATTACAACGCAGTAGAGAATGCGAAAGCAAAAATAGAAACTACTGAACTGATGATAGATAGATATAAGAAGTATCAAGAACACCTAGATAATGTATTTCCTGAAACAAGTCTTCATACTATTGAGTACGAAGGGAAAAAATATTCAACAGAGGAGGACAGAGCTAAAATAGTATCGGATATAAAGGCTGATATAGAAAAGACTCACAAGGAAATAAGAGACGATAAGTCAAAAGCATACTCTACAAAGAGTTATGATATTGAGATAAATAATGTTCCTGCTGAAATAGTAGTTTCTTTTGAGAGAAACGTACTAGTATCTTCTGAAAACAGAGTAACAAAGGATATTAGCATAAGAACAAAGGACAACATAGATATATTCCCAAAGAGAGAGGGAGCAGTTGTACCAACAATACATGTTAATGTAGGAGCTAACTTATCTAACATGGAGGCTAGACTTAACGACCATTTGAGTAGAAGTGTAGTTAATAACAATATTGCTAAACGTGAAATCGGATTAGAGGAGAATAAGAACGAAATAAGAACTTACGAGCCTTTAATCGGACAAGAGTTTACTCAAACAGAGAAAATACAGGAGTTAAAAGAAGAAGTAGAACAACTAGAACTACAAACAGAGCAGGATATAGAAAATATAGAGCTAGAGCAAAAAGTTGCTATGGAAGGAGTTGAGATATACGACTTCAAAGAATATCTAGCTGAAAGGAGAAAGGATAAAGAAGAGGCAGAAAGAGCTAAAAGTAATCCGTCCTTCCATTATTCCAACACTTCCAATAAGTTCCATAGGAATAAGTTGGAAGTAGAAATACTTGCAATTGTGGATAAATTAAAGCAGACAGGTTTAGCCAAAGATGTTACTATCATAGATAAGATACCACAAGATGTAAAATCTAAACTAGCCAATCCAAATACAAGTCAGGTTTACGGATATGTAAACGAGAGTGGAGAAATCTTCCTGTTAAGAGATAAACTAAACCTAAATACACCTATTCACGAGTTCGGACACTTATGGATAAACTACATAGGTCAGTTTAATCAAGCTTTATTTATGAAAGGTCGTGAGTTAATACTTCAATCCGAGTATTGGGATAAAGTAAATAACAACGAGCAGTACAAAAACCTTCCATTTGAAGAAAGGCTAGATGAGGCTTTAGCAATGGCTATCGGAGATAAAGGAGAATTATCTTTAGATACAACAATGCAACAACGCATCAAACGCTGGATTAATGATGTATGGGAGACAATAAAGAAGTTTTTAGGATTACAAAAGAACGCACCTATTGGAGAAATGACTTTAGGCAACTTTATAGATACTGCTTTAGGCGACTTACTTGCAGGGAAAGAACTAGAGAAGATTAACACCTTACAATCAAACGAGAACTTAAAGTTTGACTCAGTAGAGGATTATGTTGATGATGTAGTAGGCCCAACAACACCTGATATGCACAGAGATAACCTAGACAGAAAACTGAATACGGTTATAGGTAAGTACAATTTGAGTAAGTTGAGAGAGTCCTTCCAAGATAGATACCTTCCTGTAAGAAGGTTTATAGACTATTTAAGAGAGCAAGGAGTAGAGGTAGAAGAACATAACGACTACTACTTAAACGCAACCCATGTTTTCGGTCAAATAGATGCTTTACTAGACAAGTACAGGGAGAAGTATCATAATCCTTTAATTGAGTCTATTCGTTCTATAATGGACAAAGGCTATACTTACAGAGAGCTAGAAAACTATGTTATGCTAAAACATGGACTAGAAAGAAATAGCTACATGACTCAAAGAGATATAGAAAGGAAAATAACACCTAGAGATGACTATGCAGGTATAGAGGCCATAGAGTTTGAAGTTGATATGTCAGCAGAACAATACATTAAGGAGTTTGAAAGTGGCATGGAGGAAGATATAGAAAATCTTTGGAAGACTATAAATAACGCAACGGACAACTCAATTAATCTACTTTATGAAGGAGGTATAATAGATAAAGAGCTATTAGAAGAATTCAAAGAGAGATACGAATTTTACGTTCCTTTACGTGGACATGATGATGTAACAGCAGAAGATAGATGGGAAGTTTACGATAGGACAGGTTCAAGATTTGAAACACCTGTTAAAAAGGCCAAAGGAAGGTCATCAAGAGCTTTCGCACCTTTTGCATACATATTCAGCATTAACCAATCAGCAATCAACTCATCAAGAAAGAACTTGCTCAATCAAACTATGTTGCGTTTAGCACAAAAAGACAAGACAGGATTATTATCGGCTTCTGAAACATGGTTTGAACATGTAGGAGAGGTTGATGGAGTTCCTCAATACGAGGCAAGACATGCAGAGTTTAGTCTTGATGAAGAAACTAGAGCTAAAAACCTAGAGCAATTCCAAGCTAAAATGGAAAAGCTAGAGTCGGAAGGATTAGCTTACAGAGGCCATGCAAATAAAGCTAAATTGGGCGATATGTTCATAAAACCACATCAAGAGAAGGAACACCATATACAAGTATGGCAGAACGGAAGACAGATGAGTGTTATTGTGAATGCAGATGCCTCAATAGCTAAGGCTATCAACGGAACTAATGTAGAACACAACTCTAAGATATTAGAAAGTGTTGCAAAAGTAAATAGATTTATGGCATCAAATTTCACGACTAGAAACCCTAAATTTATATTTACCAACGCAATAAGAGACTACATATTCGGCTCATCTATGTTGGGTATAAAAGAGGACTTCAAGTACTTTGCTAAATTTCAATTAAACATACTTCCTTCAATGGTAGCAGTTGCTAGATACAACTTCAATAAGTCTAATCCAAGTAACACTACTGATGCAATGGTTATAGAGTATGTTATGAATGGTGGAGAAACAGGATACTCTCACTTCCTAGAAGTTGGAAAAGTGCAAAAGCAAATTGAGAAAGAGATAGCTAAAGGAAAGACCAGCAAACATTTAGGTAACCACATACTAGACTTTATATCAAGAGCAAACAACATAGCAGAAAACTATTCTCGTTTCGCTACATATAAAACTAGTAGAGAGTTAGGACGCTCAATAGCAAGGTCAATTAATGATGCGAAAAATGTAACAGTGAACTTCAACCAACGTGGCTCAAACGCTTCCGTTAAGAATATGTCGCTATTATCATCAAGACACATTAATGCGTTCTATTTATTTACCAACGTAGGAATACAAGCTTTAGACAACTTTGCCAAAGCCTTCAAAGCTAATCCTAAAAAGGCAACAGCAGTTATAGCAGGTTTTGCCTCAACAGGTATGTTCTTAATACCATTATTAAACCAACTACTCGCAGGAGGAACAGGAGATGATGGAGAGGACGTAATGGACGAATACTTTAAGTTGGGAGAGTGGGAGAGACAAAATAACTTCTGTATATGGACAGGTAAAGGATTTATGAAAATACCTTTAGCTCATGAAGTTAGAGTATTTCACGCTTTAGGAGATAACGTTCTACAAGTTGTAACAGGTCAAAAGGAAACTACCGATGCAATGCTAGACCAAGTTATAGCATTTTCGGATTTAGTTCCAACTAATCCAATGGGAGCAGTAGATGCGAGTTGGGCAGAGCTAGTACCTGATATGATGAAACCTTTTGCACAACTATCAACCAACACCAAATTTACAGGCTCACCAATTTATAACAAATGGGCCAATGAATGGGAGTCTGGAGATAAACAGGCAAGAACTACCAAGACAGGAGTACCTTATGCACCTACCTTCTTAATATCTTCACTAGCTATGTTAGACAGAGCAACAGGAGGAGATGGAATAAAGAAAGGAAAGATAAGTATAAACCCTGATAAGGCAGACCATTTACTCAACGGATATTTTGGAGGACTATACACACTAGTAGCTCAATCCGTAGATGCGTCCTTCAAGACAGCAGAATACGCACTAGATAAGAGGGAGCGTTTAGGAATAAGAGTAAAAGACACCCCATTTAGTTCTTTCTATGTAAATCAAGATGAGTTGAATTTCTCTTCATCAGGAGTTTCAAGAACGTTCTACAATATTAGAGATAACGTTTACAGAGATAGAAAGTATAGCAAAGACTACTTTAGGCTATATATGCACAAAGAGCTAACATACAAGGAGTATTTAGACAAAGTGAATGCACTATACTTTACACCTGATGTTGCAAGGTCCTTTATGCCTTCTATAAAAAGAGTTGAGGCTTTAACGAAGAGAATGAGAGATATGACAGAAGAGGAACAAGTAAGAGCAGAAAATGAAATTGCTAGACTTCAAAATAACGTAGTAGAGCAATATAAAGAAGTGAAAGGGAGAAAATAGAGAATAGATAGATGCCCTGATTAGTAATAGCAAGACTAGTCAGGGTACTATTAATACCAAAAGCCTAAAAGCATGTATCCGTTAATGTATAAATTGAAAAAAAAATAGAAAATGAGATTAAACCCATTATTAGCAGAGCAACTATTCGGACAAGAGGAGATAGAGGAAGTTGCAGACTATATTCATAGAATAGATTACGACAGAAACCTAGAGGTTTTGTATGATGCACACAGAGCATGGGAGTCGTTAGATAAGTTTAGAAGACAGGCCTCGAGATATGAGAACTATGTTTTTGGCGACCAATGGGGAGACAGAATACCTGATCCTGAATGTTGCAACGGAACAATAACCGAAAGAGACAACATAAAAAGACAAGGAAGAGTACCCTTGACAAATAACAGGATTAGAGGAATAGTACGCTCAGTATTGGGGCTATTTGCATCAAACAGAACAGAGCCAATTTGTACAGCTAGAAAGAGAGAGGCTCAAAAGAAAGGCGAAGTTATGTCTATGCTTCTCCAATACATCTATCAAAACAACGAAGCGTGGAAACTTGATAGAAGAAACCTAGAGTACTTCCTTGTATCAGGAATGGCCGTTTACAGGACTTCTTTCTCTAACAGAAGAGGGGACGTTAATGTATGGGCAGATATAATAAATTACAATGACTTTTTCTTTGATACGCACACCAAAGACCCAAGAATGTGGGATTGCAACCTTGTTGGGCAGATACATGATATTAGTTGGAATGAGTTATTAGCTCGTTTTGCATCAACCGAAGAAGATAGGCTAAAACTAAAAGAAATATACACAGGAGTAAATAAAGACAGAGTCATATCAGAAGTAAGCAACTTCTTAATGTCTGAAAGGGGAAGAAAACAAATTAGCTTATCTTTCTTCATGCCTGAAGATAACACTCAATGTAGAGTGATAGAGGTATGGAAAAAGGTATGTGAACAAAGATTATTTATTCACGACTCACTATCAGGACAATACTACTCAAAGAAGATAGATAATAAAATCCTTCAACAGATAGCAATTGAAAATCAAAGAAGAGTTAAAGAGCAATCTGAAATGGGAGTAACAAGATACAAACTCATAAAGTACAAGAAAAAGTTCACTAACTATTGGAGATGCTATTTTCTAAGTCCTTATGGAGATGTATTAATAAGTAGAGAAACACCATACAGACACAAAGAACACCCATACAGCTTTAGCGTATATCCATATTACAATAAAAACGCATATCCTTTTGTTGGAGACTTTATAGACCAACAGAGATACATTAATAGAATTATTACACTTCAAGACTTTATAATGGGTACTAGTGCAAAAGGAGTTCTTATGTTCCCAGAAGAGGCTAAGCCTGATAATATGTCTATGGACGAGATAGCAGACCAATGGGTAAGAGCTGATGGAGTAATCCTATATAAAGGAAACAAATCGAGTACACCCCCACAACAGATAGTATCGCAACAAAGACTAGTGGGAGCAACAGAGATGTTGCAGATACAGCTCAAATTACTAGAGGATATATCAGGAGTACAGGGAGCATTACAAGGACAAGCACCAAAATCAGGTACTCCTGCTGCACTATTTGAACAGCAGATACAGAATTCGGCAAACACACTAACAGATATGTTTGAAGAATTTAAAGTGTTAAGAGAGTCAAGAGACAAGAAGATTATGTCTTTAGCTCAACAATTCATAACAGAACCGAAATTGATTAATGTTACAGGCTCAACATTTACAGACCCAATAGCAGAGTATATACCTGAAGAAATGGCTGATGTAGATTTTGATTTAGTTATATCAGAGTCCACAAATACACCAGCTTATAGAATGATTATAAACGACTTGTTATTGCAGTTATGGCAAAGTGGTGCAATCAATGTTAAGCAATTACTTAAAGTTGGAAGTTTCCCATTCTCAGACCAATTACTTCAATCCATAGAGGCAGAAGAAGAGAAGGTACAACAACAGATGCAAACAAATCAAACGATGATGGATAATGGGCAAGTAGGACAAGGCCAACCAATCGGACAGGTTTTTAATCCGTATCAACAGCAACAAGGTCAGGGCCAACAAGGCCAAGACCAACAACAGATGATGCAGGAGATGATGAGACAACAAGCTATGCAACAACAACAATAAATTTGATATATGAGACAACAATGTAAATACAAAGGGAAGTATAAAATAGTACACTTCAAACACTCTTATGAAAGTATCTTCAATGGAGTAAAAGAAGAAACAACATATCTAGCAGAAAGAACTTTAGACAATAAAGGAAAACAGATGTATGAGTTTATTGTACTAGATGAAGAGTACCCAACCATGTTCCGTAATTTGTTTTTTGAGGCACAAGCAGTATTGACAAAATCATGCAACCCATATATCAAAGAAGAAATTCAAGATGAAGATAAAGTGGTTATTGATGCAGATAAATTAGATGAAGATAGAGACTACAATATAACTCTATTTATGCCTATGAACTTTAAGACAGCTATTGTAAGACCTGTAAACACACTAATGAGAAAGTTCCTCGTATCTTACGTATGTTTTAGATGGCTACTACACAAGCTACCTAGAGAGGCAGAACTATTCAAAGAATTAGCAGACCTAGCAAAGGCTGAAATAAAAAGCAGTTTGGAGGTCAGAACAGAAAGGTCAAGTTTACCATATAGGTACGGAGGGTAAAAAAGAAAGGTCATGAGTTAATCCCAATAAACTCATGACCTTCTTAATAATAAGTGTTCTAAACTTATAAAGCCAATAGTAATAATAAAGTAAGTAGTAAAATTAGCTATGTGCAACAGACTATTACTACTTTCCTTTATTGCACTAATAATCATACCAAAAGTAATAAAAAACCAAAAGGTGGCAAACTCTTTCTTGTTTTTAATTTTGGCCTTTCTACTGAATAGAGATACAGACAAGAATAAACCAAGTAAGGAGTATATAACAGAAGACAATCCACAGGTTGGTATATCGTACGGATTAAAAACAAAAGATGTAAAGACAGCAATCAAATAGGGATATATATACTTATGCCTAAACTTGATGAACTTAAACTTATCTATTATAGATATAACGAACAGGAAACCGATACAATTTAGTATCAGGTGGAAGATGTTAGCATGATTAAACATATATAGAAAGTGAGAACTAGTACTAGAGCCTGAATAAAAACCATAAGTAGGCTCAAAGATAAAGAAACAGATAGAAACTATCAGGGTGGTAATATACTTCATAGGTATTCATTTATTATTTTATAGTAAAGTTTCTTTGCACTATCTTCATTTATATAAAATCGTGGAGCTTTACTTTTAACGATAATCCGTGATGCCTCTGTATTAGTTATATCAGGAGTTTCCTTTAGTAACTTTATATACAACTTTCTTATATCGTAATACATAGCACTCTTGACCTTATGTTTGCATCGTATCTTATTGTTTTTTATTTGTTCTAAAGCAATCGCACATTCCTCTTCGCTCAAATAGAACTCTTTAGCCTCTTTATATACAGCTATTTTAGTTAAGTCCTCTATGGATACATATCCATTAAATTGTTTTCTAACTTCCTCGCACGTGTTATAGAAATCAATATCCCTGTCTTCTTTTCTTCTTTCTTTCGCCATTGAAGGACTTTTTATGATAAAATACCATTAGCCTAATAGAGGTTATATAAATATAGTTTTATTTGTCGGTATAAAGAAAAAATTATTTAACAAATAACAAATAGTATGGAAAAAGAGGAGTTAGACATGAATATGCCTACCAAAGTTGCTGAAGAACAAGGCAATGAGGAGCAAGTGAAGACTTCACATAAGGAGAACTTCCTTTCTAAACTTAGAGAAGAAAGAGGGGAAGACTTCAATCCTTCTGACGATGAGTTGTGGGATATAAGTGGAGAGAATTGGAACGCTATAAAAGGCGAGAAAAAGAAAATGCAGGAGATTAACGATAAGTTAGCTTCCTTAATTTCTAAAGATGGACGTTTAGGTATGCTCATTTCTAAAATAGTTAGTGGTGTATCAGTACCAAAAGCTATTGGTATCGTTTACGGAAAGGCCCTTGATATGATGTCTGATGATGAAATGGAAGAGTACGAGCAAGGATACAACGAGTATAACGAAAGACAAAACACTCTTCTAACTCAAAGCAAAGAGGCCGAAGAAAACCTAAAAACATACTTTGAAGAACTTGATAAGTACGGAGAGGCAAAAGGATATAGCGATGAACAAATAGACAAGTTGCATGAAAACATCTATGAGTTTGCTTACAACATACTTAATGGAAAGATACCAGTAGAACTTATTGAAAGCTTAGATAAAGCAGAAAATTACGATAAAGACGTAAAAGAGGCCTCTGAAACAGGACTTGTAGAAGGAAGAAATCAAAACATAGAGGCCCAAATGGACGATGAAGACCTTCCTATCAGTGATGATATACCTGATTTAACAGATGCAAACAGCTTAGGTGGGGTAGAACGTGTAAGACCAAGAAACATTAATAAAGGAATAGATATGGACGACTTCCCTATTGGAGGTACATCAGGAAAGCAAAGAGGTAATTCGTTCCAAATGTAATTAAACAAACCAACTATAATTAAAAGAAGAAAAATGAGAAAAATGATTTTGAGAATTAAAGACAGCAAATTCTTTATGTTCGCCCTTATAGCTTTAAGTGCTATTTTAGGTGTTGCAACAAATGGAGTTTTAACAGCAGACGTAGTTGTTGGTGGCTCAGGCACAGGCTCAACAGCTGGAGTTATATCAACTGATAGTGTAAACACAGAAGATTTCGCAAGAAAGAACTCTGAGGACTTAATCCTTAATGACATAGAGCGAAAAGTCGTTAAGATTAGACCAATGGGTAATCCATTAGAGCAATTAGCTCGTTATTCAAAAAGATTACCTGCAAATAATAGAACACAGCAATATTATTCTACTGATGTTTTACCTGTTAAAACAAAAGTAAAAGAAGGTTTAGCTGATGACGCATCAAACGAAACTCGTATCAACCTTAAAACAGAAAATGATGATATGTTCTCTCCTAAAGAGACTATTATGTTTCCTGAAGTTAAAGGATACGATGATAACGGAAATGTAACGGAGCAATACTTCCAAGCGTATATCTTAGATAAAGACAAAAACGGATTAGACATAATCCCATGTAATGGTAAGTTAGCTGATGGTAAAGTTTGTTTCCCTAAAATTCCTGTTGGAACAGAGATTTTAAGAGCAGGTAGAGCGCATAATGAGACAGATATTCAAACTAGTCGTTACGCATCTGTACCTACAAAAGACACTCAATACCTACAAACATTTAGGTCGCAAGTGGAGCAATCTACCTTACAAAAAATAGCAAACAAAGAGGCTGATTGGGAGCTATCTGACCTAGAAGAAGAGGCTATCTTTGATATGAAACGTGGTATGAATAAAAACTTCTTGTTAGGAGTAAAATCTAAAATTACTGATGAAAAAGGGCAAGAAGTATATACCACAGGGGGTATCTATTGGAGAGCTGAAAAACGTTTCATTTATGGAGCTAAAACAGATGGCCAATTTACTTATGATGAATTAGTTAAATTAAACGAATACGCATTTACAGGGAGTGCAGGTAATAAATCTAAAATGTTTTTTGTTGGCTCAGGCTTAATGACAAACCTATCATTAATTGACTCTGACAAGAGACTACTTAATGTATCAGGTTCAACATTCGTTAAGTATGGAATTACATTCAAAGAAATAACAACCAACTTTGGTACACTTTGGGTAGTTCATGATGAGTCTTTTGATGAGGCTGGTATGAAAGACAAAGGTTTAATTATAGACCCTGCTTTCTTACGTAAATATGTATTGAAAGAACTACAAGCTAGCACTCTTGACTTGAAGAAAACAGGTATTAGAGACGTTGAGGCTCGTAATATTTGCGAAATATCAGGACTTGTTTTACAAAACCCAAAAGCTCACGTAAGAGTAGAAAAACACATAGCGTAAAATGATGGTAGAAAAGAAGATTAAATATAACGTTTACAAAGCTCTTAGTATGCTAAACTTGCCAATAGATAGTAAGAGTGGTAAAAGTACTATACGAGTAATCTTCAGTGGACAAAATAACACCTATACAACATGCGATGAGTGGACTCAAAAACAGATTGAGTCCTCTCATTACTACAAAATCAATGAGATTGTTCTTGATAAAGTCTATTACAATACAATAATGGTTGAAGTAGATGATGAAGAAGTAGAAAGTTTAGGTGAGTTAACCAAAGAAGATGATGAAGGAAAAGAGGCCGAAGTTGAATATAAAGAATACGAGCCTAAAGTGTATGAAGATGTTACGACAGTGCAACAAGCATCTGAAGTATTGAGGCAGGACTACAATATACCGAAGTCAAATACACGAGTAAAAGCAGATGTATTAAAACATGCAGATGCCTTAAAAGTTAGTTTCCCAAATTTGTATATTAGCTAAATAATGATGATTAAAAAGGCTATTAGGTGGCTATAAATAGCTATTTGATAGCCTTTATTATTTATATAAAATGGATAAAAAAACATTTATAGACAATGTAAAGCAAGTGATGAATGATGCTGACCTATATGATGATATAGATGTTAGCTTAATCGGAGCTGATACAACACTCTTAGACTATCATATAGATAAAGTTTACGTAGATGCGTGGAAGAGCCTTTATAATAGGAAGACAGAAACAGGAATGTATATCGTACCAAGAGAACTATTTGAGAAGAAAGACTTCAAAGATGCAAAGTTGTATTCTTTCATACATGCAGGAGATGGATATGTTATTTTACCTTCTGACTATTATGATATACACACTTTTAGAATGGAAGGGTGGAGTGTACCTGTTACAGAGGCTTTAGATATAGACCATTATCTTTACAGCAGACAATCCAATGAATTTGCAAAAGGAAAGTGGATAAGGCCATTATGTTTTGAGTCATCTAAAAATATAAAAGACGAGTCCACAGGCTCATATAAAGTTAGGAAAGTGCTAGAGTATTATTCTTTACCAAAAGGAGAAGAACATAAAATACTAACAGCTATATACTTTCCTGTTATAAAGCCATTGGAGCAGGGTGTCGTAGGTCAGGACAGCGAATTAGTGCGTGGACTAGTATTTCTTTGTGGAAGTTTAATTTACGCAATACAGCAAAGGCTAGAGCTTTCTAATGTTCTTGAAGGCATAGCTTATAAAACACTTAATAGATAACAACAGATGAATTGTAACATAAACAAGAATAATATACCAATCCATTTATGGGATACATTATCTAAAATACCCATAATATGGTATATGTTGCCTCCTGTCAATACACTACAGGAGCTATACGATAAATATGACGAAAGAGATTTAGTAGAAAACAATCTTGTTTATGTATCAGAAGAAAATACATTTAGAGTATGGAGACTGTTAAAGGATAAACTAGAACACCATACGTGGCAACCAATTGAAATAACAAGCGAACTATTAGAGAGCCTAAAACTAACAGCAGATGAGCAGGATATTACAATAGAAGATGATAAGGTAATAAAACTAAAAGATAAGAAGTTCTCTAAAGACTCAAATAAAGGTTTAGGGTTAATACACCTTAGGCCAAACCAATCAGAGGAAGATAAGGACAACATTCTAACTATGGATATGTTGAATTACCCTAACACTAGAATTATCATAAAAGATGATTTTTCAATAGAAGGTAAAGACATATATCTTCCTGAAGGAGTAATCCTAGAATTTCAAGGTGGTAGCATAAAAAATGGAACACTTCATGGACATGATGTTTTAATATCAAACATAACTCAAAGTTCACTTGCTGATGACCTAGAGTTAGAAGGTACTTTCTATTCTGAAATGTACTCTTTACTTTCTGATAACAAAAAGAATATAGAGCATCAACTTCCAAATTTAGGAATTGAAGATGATGACTATGTAAGAATAGTAAAAAAGAATGGACAAGCAGGAATAGTAGGGAAGAAAGAGTTAGAAGACTCGTTCAACCAAAGCATAGAAGGCTCGTTTATAAGAAAAGATAGACCTGATAGCACAGAACACAAAGTTACTTTTTATGGAGGACTAGAGACAGGAGAGTTTTTAGACTCTATAAACTATGGAACAGGTGGAAAGATAGATGACTTAGGTAACGCACAACTAGAGAGCTTAGAAGTTAGAGGATACTTAAAAGTACTAGAACTTATATACAATAGGTTAAGTGCAATTGAAGGAGACTTCGTATTTACAGAAAGTGGAACAATAGAAGAAGTTACAGAAGAAGACACAAACACATATAGATTAAAACTACGCAAAAGATGGGATACAGACTTTACTGCATTTCAAAAGGAAGATGTTATCAGGGGAGTTGTAAACGACCTAACTAAATTAGATGTTCAAAAAACAGCATGGTTTAGAGTCTTGTTAGTTGATAGAATTAGAAACGAAATTGTTGTTGTTCTATATCCTGATAACGAAACACCTGCAAGAAAAAACTTTCCACCAACAGAGAAAATGGTTTTGCATAGGTGGGGTAACTCCGTTCATACAGACAGACAAAGCACATGGTATATATCAAGTACAGAGGGAAGAATAAACTTTCTTTCTGATGTAACAAAACCTATACTTGACGATTATAACTTTGCCTCTTTTTGGGGTAAGCCTCCACAATTAAAGGTATTTGAAGATAAGCCTGTAAACTACGACCAACCGTACTTCTATGCTCGAGGTATGCTTGTTCAAGACCTTATAGAAGTTGATTACAACGGAAAGCCTATACGCAAGATAAGGGATAATGGGCAGTGGGTAGAGAATAAAGTATATACTGATGGAAGATACCACCCATACTATCAAGATGATGTATGGCATTTAGATTGTCGTTGGCGGTGTATTGTTGAAAGCACAACTCAAGAGCCTAGCTGGAATGCTACCGATTGGGTGATGGTTAGTGGTAACGAGAAATTATCGCTTGAGCTTTATTCTGATGGTGGTTTTGTTTATCGACCTAATTCATCTTTCACAGCGAACATAACGGCTAAGGTTTTTATGGGTAATGAGGACATCACAACCTTTATAGATGATTCGGATTGGAAGTGGACTAGAGAGACTAACAATATCAATGGTGATAATGCGTGGAATGTGAATCACGCAGGAAATACAAATAAACTGACTATTACAGGTGATGATATGGAGGACTTATCAGATTACACCAAGTTTATATGCACCGCATTTGTGAGAGATGGGAAAGAGATTAATAAGGTAGAAAAAGAAATTAGAATATGAGATTAAAAAGTCAAAAACCGATAACAACCATTTATGATGCAGTCTCCCTGTCTAAGGGGCTAGATGTGTTAAATGGCTCTTTGAGGCAAAACTATTATGCTGAGAGTGGAGTCTATATACCCGATAGATCTATTACTCCTCTAGTGTTGCGACCTAACATATTTATTGCCGACCCGAACAAGGTTATTGATCCAGGCAACAAGGTAGATGAATTGTCTCGTTTGGAGTGGTTTAAAGATGGTCGAAAAATAAACTCCGATGATGATTTCACAATAGATGGCAAAGAGTTGAGAGTTTATCTAAATAGCGAAGAGCCATTTGAGATAGCTTATAGAGCTGAATGGCTAGACCCTCGAAAAAAGCAAGTAATAACTATTGAAGACTCTGTACTCGTATCGTGTATTTCCATGTCTGAAAGCGATGGTAACCCTACCATGAGTCTAGATAAGCCACAAAACTGGCGGCATAATCCTTTAAAAGGAGAGCGAGTGTATGATGTTGTTGCTGAAGTCTTTCTGAACGGAGAAAAGCAATCAAATCAGCCTGTGGAGTGGTATGCGGATGGTATGAAGATATCCGAAGATGACTACTTCTATGTATCTGGCCAAGGCAGCCAAGCCTTACAAGTAGATAGCGATTACATGTATGATATGGTAATTAGTGCGCGCTTAGGTAAACTAGAAGAATCGGCTAAATTCTTAAGGAAATACCCTTCAAGTCTATATCTAGATCATATTATGCCCACTCGACTTAAAGAGGGTATAACTAAAGTAAAGGCTATTGCACAGCTAGGGCATGCAGATGGATTGGTTGATAATCCTTCTGAGTATTTCTTCTTAACCTGGTCTCGCAAAGAATCGAGGGCAGGAGCTTCTGAGTATGTGGTTGGGCACGGCAATGAGGTTGAGATAAACGTGGACGATAGGGATGCAATATCAGTTGAAGCAGAGGAATTAGGGCATTTTAAAGGCACCGTGTCTGAAAGCGGCTCTATTTTAACTAATGAAGATGGATCAATAATAACATTAAGATAATATGGCAAGAACAATAATCAATGATTTATACGCTCTCATACCAGAATGGGTAGTTGAAGAGCATAAATTGAATAAAAGAGCAGAGAGAGTAGGTAACGCTTACATTTTAAGTCCAAAAGACCTAACAAGTGTAGAGGGGGCTTTTTTTGAACATAAAGTTACCTTGCTGGGAGGTATGGTAATTTCTTCCACAACAGCAAAAAGAATGATGAAAGGCACTTTGAAGCCTATTTTGTTTAAAGAGTCAAAAGAGGATACAATTAATAAAAAGGAGGAAGTATGAGTGTAGTTAGTGGTGTTATATCGTTTACAAGAGTATTAGATGGAGATGTAATTAACTCGCATCTGTTTGTGACAAAACCTCCAATACAGAGATTGAAAGAGGGTACAGATACTCCTCTCCCAGATTGGACTATTACAGATAACCAGCCCGTAATTTATCCTAGAGTTGCGAGCCAAAGCAAGGGTAAGAGAATACCTATTACTACAGGTAGCGAGAAGTGGTTATACAATGGTGTAGCAATAGATTTTACTTCGGATACCCGATTTAAAAAGGTAACCCACGACGACGGGGGTGTATCTGTACCCGCATTAAAGATTGTCGAAAACTTAGCTTCTATAGATAACCTAGATACCGATGTTATTACATTTGAAGCTAAAACAAAGATTAGCGGTGTAGATTACGAAGTAAGAGCAACTCTTGAAATTAGACTTGAGGAAATGGTTGGTGAGCCTTATGATGGCTTTATCGAAGTCACCGAGGGAGGAGTTATAGATGACAATACTCCAGAGGTTACAGCGACTGCTATATTATACAAGGGTGGAGCAGTCATTACCGAGGGTGTTACGTACAAATGGTACAGAGTAGGTAGAGATGGACTAAAAGAATTAAAGCCTGATCCAGCCACTCCTAACAAAATGAAGTTTAAAGAGTCTGATGTTGATTCGGAGCTTACGATAAAGGTCGAGTACTTCTTCAACGGTGTGAATGTGTTCAATAAAAGTAGAAGCTTGACCGATGAGACAGACACCTATCATTTACGAGTTAAAATTGATGGGCCGCAAGACCTTAGGGATAAAGATACCTGCAAGCTTACTCCAGAGGTGTGGAATCGTGTATTAGACCAAAAGGTGGATGGCTATATATTCGAATATACGGAATTGGATAGTATGCTAAATCTAGTAGGAAAAGAGACTGGATCTACCTATACAATGACAACAGAGAAGTTAGATGCCAATAATGGACATTTGAATGTAATTATTAACGCAACGAAGTGATATGAGACTATTTAGCAACATGCTGACCTTTAATAGAATTAAGGATGGTGAGCCAGGAGGCGTTGGACCTATACCTGTGCCTGAAGGGTCGTGGAATAAAAACACAGAGTACGAAAGAAATAAGTATAAAGCACCAATAGTGGAGTATAAAAATCTAATGTACTTTCTAAATAAGGATGGTACATTTAAAGGAATAAACCCACAAGAAGATTATGCCCAAAACGGAATGGATGCCACCTGGATATTAGTTCCAAACTATCAACTATTGATAGTTAATGCTCTGATTGCTGAATTTGGGAAAATTGGAGGAGCGGTGTTTTATGGTGATATGATGATTAGTCAAAAGGGTGTTGATAAAGCAGGTAATCCGAGTCCTTCCTTTGAAAAATACCCAGCTGATTTTACTCCTAATCTATCTTTGGACTTTAAGGGCGGAGAGATTATTGCTCGCAAGGGTACTTTCAGTGGAAATCTAAAAGGTGTCTCAGGTACATTTAAAGAACTTTATGTATTAGATAATAGAGGGAATCAAGCTGGTAAACTAACATTTGGACAAGATGGTTCTTTTACTTTCACAGGAAGTGCATTTTTCGATGATTCAGTAAGATTTGAC
>Ga0172377_10000225_pt1 | contig 50581 bp, 2 predicted proteins | sample Pumphouse3metaG_FD_119749 | JGI IMG/M metagenome (GOLD analysis project Ga0172377, IMG submission 119749) | Leachate microbial communities from a municipal landfill in Southern Ontario, Canada - Pumphouse #3 metaG | ecosystem: Engineered > Solid waste > Landfill > Unclassified | place: Canada...
AATGAAGATCGATTCCTCCGTACAATGTACTCATGGGGCACCTCCTCTGTAGATAGTTAATAGTTTGGTGACTTTTACACTATCTAGTTTATCACATGGGGTGCCTCTTTAATGATTCTCAGGTTACTTTATTCTCTCGTGAAAAACCAGCGAGAATAAAGAGTAGCCTGGCCCTTTACGTTAGAATTTATAAAATTTAGTTTTGTGCGTTTGATTAATTTATATTATAATGGTATAATTGCGGTTCAGGTAAACGTTAAATATTACAAAGGTAGATTTATCGCTCATGGATGACAAGCAGTATTATAAAAATATTGATGGACTAAAATGTCGAAGGCTGTCTGATCCGGGCATCGAGGATTGGAAAAAGCGTAACTATTTCTTCATCAAAGTCGTAAGTTGTATCCTTTCGATAATTTTCCTGCATCAGCAGATCGGGTGGTGCCAGGCCGGGAAGCCTGTCTGGCATGAAACGTCCGCCGTTTTTGACCGCCGGCCGGATGCGGACGGGCCTGAATTCGTTATCCCCTATGCCGCGGGATCCATAGACCGAATCGAAATGAACGGCGGAGAGAGGTCCATAATCCACATACAGGATGCCCACGCTTCTTTAGGCGCGCAATATTCGATCTCTCGGCTTATCGGTTCGCTGGTCTCCGATTATGATCTGGAGCTTATAGCCATAGAAGGAGCCTCGGGCATGGTGGATGCCTCTGTACTGAAGACTTTTCCCGACAAAGTTATACGCGATAAGGTGGCGGAAGAGCTGATGGCGGAGGGCCGCATGGGCGCCGGGGAGTTCTTTGCCGTTACCAATGACGATTCCGAAGTGGAGCTTTTTGGTATCGAAAGCAGAGAGCTTTACTTGCGGAATCTCGAGGAGTTTCGTGATCTGGCCGCCGAACGCGTTAACGTCCTGGATAATATCGATTCCCTTGAAGAACAGCTTGCCGCTCTCTCGGAAAAAGTTTTTCCGGGTGAACTCAGGGATCTTGTGAGGAACTCTGCGAGGCATCGGAACGGTGAGCTTAGTTTTATTGATTATTGGGAACAGCTAAGCGTTTTGGCCGCGCAAGCGGAAGTCGAGAACAACTGCTACGGGGAACTGTCATGTATGCTGGATCTTATCGCGCTTGAGAAAGACATCGATTTCGATAAAGCGAATCGGCAGAGAGAGACGCTTATAAAAGAACTGACCGAGGCTCTTGAAAAAAGAGAGATGGATGATCTGGTGTCGCGGACACTGGACTTCAACAACAAAGAGATATCCTCATCGGAGTTCCATTCTTTTCTTACGGGTCTTGCCGAAAAGAAAGGCCTGGACCCTTCCGGATACGCTGAGCTTATAAAATTCACAAAATATGTCTGTTCGTACGAGTCGGTCCGGATATTCCGGCTTCATGGAGAGATAGAAGAATTTGAAATGGAGATAAGAGAGTCTCTTTTCGGGGACGATGAGCAAAGAGATCTTTATGAGATCATAATGGCCGTTGATCTGATAAAGAAGGTCTACAGTATGGAGATGTCACGCTCCGAATATGTTCGGCTCCTCGAGGCGCTGGAGAATGTTTCCGGCGAGAAATGCGCTTCTTTCATAAGGCGCATATGCGCCGCGAAAGGTATGAGCATTACAGATGGCTATGACCTTACGGAAATATTCGAAGGGCTTCCCGCGGCCCTTGACTTTTACCGGACTGCCGAATCCAGGAACAGGTCCATGATAGAGAACACTCTCGGACGCATGCGTGAAAGCGGCAAGAAAGTGGCCGCGCTTATAACCGGGGGTTTCCATACCGAGGGCCTTACGGAATTGATGAGGGAGAAAAAACTTTCATACCTGGTCGTGATGCCCAGGTTCGAGGGTTCGGAAGAGAGGCCGTACATCGCTTTACTTACCGGCAAAGTACAGCCTTACAGGGAGATACTCGAGGCGGACAGGTATCATCTCGCCGTTGAGGCGCTTTTTCAGCCGCGGCTTACAACCGAAGAACGCGAGAACCTTTGCCGCGAATTCTACCGGAGGCTTGTGGCCGATAACTTTTCCAGCCCGACAGAGCGCCGCCGTCTGAGGGGGGAATGGCTGGATTACTATACCCGGAGGTACGAAGGCCTTGAAGCCCGAGGATCCTCCGAGGTGGAACACTTCATGTCTCCCGCGAAATTCGCGGAGTTTTTGGAGAAGGTTTCAGAGGGAGAGAAAACTTCCTCTCCAGCCGCGGAAACCGGGCAATCCGATCCTTACAGAAAGGGCCTTTCGGGCCTGGAGGACCCCGATGATCTTGTCGGGCGCGTGGCGGCGCGGCTGGGTTCGGGAGACGGATATCAGGGCATAGAGACTGTGCCAAGGATCCTGAGGGCGATGAACGTTAATGTTCCGGGCAATTGGGCCGATAGCGCGGAGGGAAAGGAATTTATCGGGAAGGTTAGAGCCGAACTGGGAAAGGCGGGACTTTCTGATGATGCGCCGCCGGATCTCACGGCGGTGAGGCGCGAGCGCTATATCGCCGAGGAAGCCGGGGAAATACTTGCGAGAGTCCCGGATGCCGGGGGAGAGGCTATAACTACCACGCCGGCTCCGGCGGGTCAGACCGAAGAATTTATTGCTATAGACGCGCTCCCGCAAAGTTCATTATCCCGCATCCCCCCGGAGGATCCTGTCCCGGATGCCGCCTCACAGGTGTTTCGTGACAAATTTCTCAAGATCATTTTCGCGGGATTCTCTGAAATCCCTTTTACATATCTTCCCGGATTTATCGGGACTCACGAGCCGCAAACCGGACCCGAGAAGGAAGCGAGGCAGTGGGGCGTCCTTTTTATCCACACCGTTTCACTTCTGGCTGTTATAACAGGAACGGTATACGGTTTTTCATGGAGCGCTAATATATTCCTGGCCCTTGTGTCCAACGCGCTCGCGCACGGATTTTTGTGGAACATTATTGTCCGGAATATCGGCGGTTTATTCGGGTACAGTGTACCGTTACTTATGAAAAAACCTTCTTTGCGCTTCGGTGAAGGTGACCGTCAGGTGAAAGTGACACATTTACGGGGTGATCTATGGGAAGGGATGGATGAAGAAGACAAGAGTTTATTGAAATGGATATTCGAGACGGACGAGGAGAATTTAAATAAAGAAGTTTCGGAAAGGAACGCGAAGGGAGATTACAGGGTCATTGCCGGGATAGCGGGTGAACACCCCGAGGATAACAGAGAAGGCAGTGTGTACCTGCGTATAAAACCCGTTGCCTTAATAGACGGCAGTGTCGTGAAAATGCTGCGTCTGGAAGGGGTTTTGCCCCGGATAGACGAGTCGGGGAACCTGCTTGGCGATGAAGGGGTTTTGCATAAAGCGTCTGTGCGCGCGGTGGATATGTCGGGAGAGAATCTGACAGTACTGCCTGCCAAAAAGAGACCCGCGGGTACGATGCTGTACAGCGACGCCGAAAAAATATACAGGATAATGAATAATTGCTATAGGGACGGCCTTACGGATATCCCCTTGGGGCGTTTTATCTACAGCCCCCGCCTGCAGTGGCAGAAAGATAAAAAGGGGAAGAGTTCAAGGGTCGGAGGCGTGATTGCGGGTCTTAAGGGAAACCCTGAAGACGAAGATTATCGTCTTGGCAACCGGCGGTTCGAAGTGGATGGTGTCGGGCTCGTGAGTTACGGAGCTATCCCCAGCACTTTTGACGCCGGTCTGGTGCAGAAGATCGAGGGAGGAGAAGGGGAGGATCTTTACGCTGAGATAGGCCGGATGCTGCGCAAGTTCCATGATAAGGGATACTGCCACGGTTTTCCTTCGACACTGGCCGACAGGGAGAATATCGGTCTGATAAAAAAAGATCGCGGATACTTTCCCGTGTTAAGAGGGCTTTCGGACGGTATGCCGGGGTACGGCATGCGTAAGGCGGAAATATCAGGCTCATACAAGCACAGGTCCGCCCAGAGGTTTCTCGATGTGGCGACTGTCATTTCAGAGGCTATCAAAAATCAGAATTCCGATTTCATCGAGCCCTTTCTGATCGGATATTTCAGCGACCGCCCGGAAGTGATAAAAGAAATACTTGAATTATGCCTGCCCAGTTACGATCTTGACAGATCCGGCCTGATAGAGAGGTCGTTGCTCGTAATGGGATTACAAACCGTTGAAGTGCCCGGACAAATATTGAATTTGAGAAATACATTTTTCGAAGAGCTTGTAACCGCTTTAGACGGGATAGAACTCGAGAAACCCGGTAGGGGCGGTTCGCCGGGGCTCATTTCCGCGGGCACACAGTCCCGGGCTGTCCGGTTCTTCAGGAATTTCGTCCTCACGCGCGAGTGGTATCACCTGGCTCCTGAAAGTATCCGGTATGTAATGATAGCATGGTTCGCGGCGGTGGTGGAACTGCCGAGGATAATAAACATCCTGCGGCTCTATGATTTTGTGATGAAGGAGCACCCGAACAAGTCGGCCCTTCAGGCCGCGTTCAGGTGGATAGGCGCTATATCCATACTTGCCGCCACCCTTGCCGCGCCCTTTATCGCGGGTCAATACCTGGCCCGGTACACCGGATTACCCGTTACCGCCATACTCGCCGTCAGCCTTGCCGTTATGCCTATAGCCAATATTCTTACCCACGGGTTTTACAATATGATAGTACCCTGCGCGGTGCTTATTGCAGGGAAAAGGCATTCCGAGGAGAAGGAGTCACACCGCGGCCGGGCCGCTATAGAGGCTGTAAGAGAGATAGAAGTGGAGGCAGAAGAAAAAGAGCGGGACGATAGAAGCGACGAATATGATCATTTAAGGATCCGTAGTGAGTCAAAATTGATCAATATGAAATTCGAGAATGGGTGCATACCAAAGGATAAAGAACTGTACCGGCGGGTCAGACGCGTATATGAAAGGCTGCTGACGACCGCGGGCCTTGATCCTGAGGCATATGAGCTTGAGATCGTATGCATTACGTCCCCGGAAGCTATAGTCTTGACACAAGTGAACACCGTCGTTTTAACAGAAGGGATGCTTCGGCTTTTGGCAGAAGACGGCAGGATCGCGGAAGATGATCTGGCGGGTGTTCTTGCCCACGAGATAGCGCATGGGGTGCTGGGGCGACCGGTATGGCAGAGAACCTCGGGGGAAACAGGCGGCTTTTCCAAGGTGGTCTCTCTTGAGGAGAAGGCGTTTGAACATTTTTACTATTATGACCAGGAGTTCAGATCAGACCGTCTGGCGGCTATGCTGTTATATGATTCCGGGTTCGATCCCGCGGGGATCACACGCATCCTGAAATTGTTGTACAGAAAGTTCAGAGCGGAGGAAGAAGATCAGATAGTATCGTATTCAATTCTTTCATCGCATCCGCCGACACGACGAAGATATCAGGCAGTCGAGACATTCATTGAAAAGCGATATTATCCGGGGGGGAAAGAAGATCGGGAATATATCGCATTAGAGGATACCCCGCCCGCCCCGGATGAAATTTACATAAGGAAACAGATGTTGGATCAGCTGGATCTGAGACCGGAAGATCCCCGTCCGGAGGACATAAGCTTCAATGATCTCTGGGAAGCGCAATACCTCCTTGCGGGGTCTCATCCGGGGATCGACGACGAGTATCCCAAAAAAGAGATTGCGTGGTCTGACGGCGGTGAGGCCTATAAAAAAGCATTGTTCGAAGAAGTGGAGAGGATCCTGTCCGAGCAATACGGCCTCGAGAAAGGGACTAAGGAACATGTGTTCGTTCGGACGCTGGTGCTGCGGCGGCATGCGGCGGACGAAATAAGCGGTTCGGTAGACGAATTAAGCGGGCTTGTGAATTCCTTGAAGGATCTTGAAACGCTCATTGCGGAACATCCGCCCGAAAGATATTGCAAACTGCCTTATGGACATTTTTATCGGGCGGATTGGTTCCATATAGAATGGTCTCGCGAAGCCCCGGGTTCCGGTTTTCATTTCGGCAGGTTCATGTATCACCTTGCGCGTAAAATAAGCGATAAACCGTCTTCTGAATTATTATCTTTTTTTGCCGATATCATGGAAAACACCCCGGCGATAAAAGGCTATAGAAAGGAGGTTTTGCTTAACGGAATAACGGAAGGGTATCTTGAAACAACGGTACCGGTCACGTCATATGCGGAATTGGCTGACTGTATTGAATCCTTGCATGAGAGTGTTCTTCGAAAAGGGCCCGTCTCTAACTTTCAGATAGAGAGTATTTCAACGTTTCTTGCGGAGATCCCGCCTTTTGAGGATAACGGGAGCATTGAGCCGCTTTTACGCGTTTTCGACCGATTGTATGATCATGAACCTGTTTTCGGACATGCTGTGCTGTTTTTCGTTTTTAGGCAGAAGACCCCGGATAATATTGAAAAACGCCAGGCTTTGTCCCGGTATCCCATAGTCATAGATTATCCGGAATTTAAGAAACCGGACATGTTCCTGGAACCCGGAAAGAGATCCGAAACAAGATGGTGGACGCTCTTACTCGGGGCCGATAGCGCGTGTAAAGAAGTAAAAAATGAAGACTTACCCGGGGAGATCATATTGCCCTGGCGCAATGAGAACAGGGCGCTTGATCCCGGCAGAATTTTTGATCTTGTTCAGATATATGCGTTTCTGAATGTCATGGGACTTTCGGGGAAAAGTTTCCCGGAAAAATTCGAAGCGATATGCAGCCTTAACTGGAGCGTAAGAGCCATGTTAGGGTATGTCCAGAAAGAAGATCCCGGCATTGAAGAGCTGAAGGATGCGATCAGTATTTTGGAAGAGAAGGGGAGCATAGGAGACGAGAGGAACAGACTTTCCGGGAAAGCGGATATACGGAACCTCCTTGAATATAAATTATTCAGACGCCGTATTTCCGGCAGATCTCAACTGCCTTTTCACGAGAAGGTAGCCATAATATGCCGCACCGCATCCTCCGGGGAGTTAAGAAATTTTCTCATATATCGCGAACTGGACGAAGCGCTCAGCTCGGGGACAGCGGATAAGCTGACTGCCTTTGAGTCCATAAGAGGCAATGTGTCGTGGCGGGAGATGGAAGGGATAGGGAGCTCTATAAACATCCCGCTTGACGATATAGGCAGATTTTTCAGGATGATACTTGTTAGCGGGTGGCAGTATATGGACCCGGAAGATGAGCGCTATATTCAAGGAGATACGAATTATTGGGCAAAGAAGATCGGTGATCTCCTGTGGGATGAGATCAGCGTTTCATACGGGAACGCAGAATTCCAGGACAGACTGAATGCCGTACTCAGCGCATATCCTTTTCCCAGTGAGACGAGGGATAGAGCCATGCTTGATCTTGTCATACCCGGGAGTGAGAGAGAAGAAGAAATAGAAGCGGTCATACCGTATTTTTTCTTACCTGAACAAAAGATCAAATTGGGGAAAAGGGCGCTTGGATATTTCACAATGAACCATCATGCTGTTCCGGCGCGGGACATTATAGAACGGATCTGCCGCTATTTCCCGGAAGCGAGCCTTGAAAGAGACGAGGTGTTGGCTTCAGAACTTCTTCATAGGTCTGTAAAAACAGGAGAATTGCGGGACGTGCAGGGCCTGCTTCATTACGAAAATCATTGGTCAACAAGACATCCTGAACGTTCATACTATGCGGGGGTAAAAGCTGCGATATTGGACCATCTGTACAATCTGGAAGCGGACGATAAGCCCCGGCTTTTTGAGGAGATCTTGCGCGAAAATTTCGATGTTCCCAGAAGCAGATCAATGGCGCACGGCAACCGTGTAGAAGCATTAAAAGCGCTTTTTACATGCCGATACTACGGCGCGAGCGTAACAGATCCGGACAGTCAACAGGGGCAGGCAGTTCTGAATACGCTGGGACATTTTCTTCTTAGACAGATCGTAAAACAGGCATCGCTTTCGCCCGCAGTAAAGAAAGACCTGCTCAAGAAACCATCTTTTTTCGAATACAAGTTCGAAACCGCTACCTTCGGGACAAAGCGAGGCAGTATCGGCAAGATCGATGACTTTCTCAGAGAGGTTGACGGTTTGATCGGTGATTACGGCCGTATTGAAAAAGGCGTCAGCAGTGACACCATTTATCAATACGACCGATTATCCGGAAAAGAAGCGCTGGAACGGAAGAAAGAACTGCTCAGCTTCCGTGAAGAGCTTGTGCAGTTCTACACGAGTTTCGAGATATTACGCGTTATTTTAAGACATTACGAGGAAGAAGAAAGAGTGGGCCTTTTTGCCCGGCTTCTGTCACGGTTAATGGAGCTGGACAGGCACGACACAGGAGAGGTAATGGCAATCCTGTTCGAGGAAATGGGAACGGTATATTTGAAAGCGGGACAGTTCCTTGCGGATATGGATTTTTTCCCCGAAAAGATACGTAAAAATCTCGAACAGCTCAAATCCCGTGTCGGGCCGATGAGCCCGTCAGGGGTATTGGCCGTATTACAGGACAGGAGACCGGCCGAGATCGGTGAACGCATAGCGTCCATCGGCCCGCTTAAAGGAAGCGGTTCTCTGAGGCAGGCGCATGTAATTACCGATCACGAGGGAAGGCGAAGCATCCTGAAACTTAAAAGGCCATATGAGCTTCACAAGGTAGAGCGTGAACTGATACGGCTGGTCCGGATAATAGAAGATCTCAATCAGCATTCCGGGATAATCAAAGGTGTTACGATCCCGTCCGAGACCATCGCCGAGGTCATCGAACTTGTCAGGGAAGAGGCGCTTACCTACGAAGAAATGGAGCACCAGAGGAAGATAGGTGAATGGCTTAGGGGGACTGTGGTCGCGGGAAATACCGTGCGTGTGCCGCGTATCGAAGATGGCTCGGACAGGTTCATTGTTTTTGAGGAATATATGGATGGTGAGGAACTCGGGGAAGCATTGAAAAAGAAGGCAGGGCGGGAAGATCCGCAGTTACGGAAAGAACTTCTTACTCTCTTGCTTAAAATGATCTTTGATCACGGTTTCTATCATGCCGATCCTCATGGAGCCAATTTCATTCTGGGCGAAAAAGTCCTTTCTCTCGTGGATTTCGGCATGGCCGCAAGACTTTCCCCGGAAAACAAAGGTCACTTTTTCCGGATCTTAGGTTCATGGCTTGAACCCGGGGCGGAGAGATTCATACAGCAGCTTCTTAATATCGCTTTGAGCGAAAGCTCCCGCACCGGGCGCGATATTACCTATATCGTGCAGCAACTGAACACATTTTTCACATCTATGCGGTCAAGTAAGGCTCCCTTCTCGGACAGGATCCTGAGATTTCTCGCCCTGACGGATGATCTGGGGTTGTCTTTACCAAGGCAGATACGCCAGCTTGTGAAGACCATCGCACAGTTAGGCTTCCTGATAAAGGGGAACGAAGAGGTCATCAAGGGATGGTTCGCGCAGGAGATGATCCAGGACATGATCAAAGGTTTTACCCGGGACAGCGCACGTTATCCCCGGGCCGCGGCAGAGAAGGTCCGGGAGAGTATGGACCGGTTAGCGGGCCAGGTTATTATTCCCAAGGGCACATTGATGAAGGGTCTTCCCGAAGAGATATACGGAGGATCTGTTAAATTGACACGAAAAGTAAATGTGCCGTTGAGTGAAGGAGAAAATGTGAAGATATCCGTCGAGACTGAAGAAGGTGAGAAATCGACGCTCAGCCTGGGCCGTTCTAACGCAAAATATAAATTTCGCGTAGGAGGTGAATGGAAAACGATGAAAACTATGGTGGAAGAGATCCGCGGGCAGCAGCTTGACGGTACGACAGGTCTCATTTCCGCCGGCACTCTTACCCCCTCCGCGGCCGCGATATCGATAAGAAGCATAAGGCATAGTCCGGCAACGGATCTTTTGAACATCCTTTGGGGCGTGGAAATGGCCCTGGCCGGATCAAAAGACACAGAAGGGCTTTCCGCGCGCGTCAAGGCGGTGCGCGGCGGTCTTCTTGATCTGCACGGAGAAGTCAAAAGCTTTTCTTTAAAGGGGGTTCCCGAAGTTTCCGTAAGCGGCATGTGGGTAGCGAGATTGGAAAACTCCGGAAATGAGGTTGCGGCAATCCTTGATGAACTTGGCAGGATCGAAAACACTCCACCGGGAATACGCAAGTACCTGGAAAACGCGGCCGAAATGTTGGAGAACAGGATCAGGTTCGCCGAGGGCAGTCCCCTTATGACGGAAGAAGACATAGAAAAACTTGTAAAGGACGGTTGCCGGGAACATGCCGGCCTGGAAGAGGAACCCCTGAACAGGAATGTACGTTTTGAAGGCCCGGCCGCGCGTTTTACGATAAGGTGCGACAGAATAACCATTCTTAACGCGATCGGTAATATTGTTCATAACGCCGAAGAGGCCATGGAAGAAGACAGCCGCATTACTGTTTCGGCGAGAGAGGAAAATGGATACGCGGTAATAAGAGTGGCGAATAAGGGCCCGGCGATACCGGCCGCATTTTTGGAACTGGATGAGCATGGTGTGCAGAAGATATTCCTTCCGGGGTTCAGCGGGCATGAAGAGCCGGAAAGAGGCCTCGGGCTCGCCGAGGCTCGCCTGGCGGTAAACCAGCACGGAGGCGCTGTAAGGGCGTTGCGCGAGAACGATGAGACGGTTTTCGAGATACGACTGCCGAGAGACGCAAGTTCACTCCCTGATACGGCAATGGATAAAGACGCGGCGCTTGTGTCCGACGGCACTCCATCAGCCCTGTCATGGACAAACCTTATTTTCGGTCTGTTTTTGGGATTTATTCCGGCTTTGGGTTATGCCCTGACAGATCTTAACGCGCCCTTTCTGGCGGCCTTATCCTTCGGCGTGGTTTCGGTTTATTCCGCTTCTGTTCTATTCCATGAATTCGGGCATTGGAGAGAAAAACACGGATATGGCATCTTTACCGATATTTTCAACCCTCGTGTGATAAAAGAATTCGTCACGGACGAAAAGGCAATGAGGATAACTATGGAGGGATTGCAGGTTCCCGGCTCAAAAGGGTTCGCGGGTATAGTTTCAAGCCTCCTTTCGGCAATATTGTCTTTGGCGCTGATGAAAGCTTTTTCGGAATACGCGTTCCTGTTCGCGATCCCCGCTATGATAAACCTGTCTTTCGTTTTTTCAATGGCCGACTGGGAAGACCTTGCCGAAGACGGGGAGCGGTGGGTCAAAGAGAGGCTAAAAGCGGGAAAGTTAAATCCGCTTTCCGTTCTGCTCCGGATAGTACGCTTTCTACGGGAAGCGCCTCTCAGCTCCGAAGCCGGACAGTTTAACAAAAGGCAGGCGGATTATATACGTTTTGTATCGAGAGCGGACAAAAGCCTTGCCCGTATGAGGGATACGGTTGACCGGATAGAAAGCTCTCTCAATACTCCCTTTCCGTCCGGGGGAAAAGGAAGGGAGAGCCGCTTAAGGCAATTAAGCCGGATGCTTCAAGAGGTCTACAGGATCAGTAACAATTTTATGTCATCCGGTTCGGTGGCTAAGATCGCGTCCAAAGAGACAATTAAGAGCATTGAACGCCTTCGCGGATATATGCTTCAGTTAACCGATGAAATAAGGGTTCTGGCCGCCGATAATTTTATATTCGTCGGAAACACACAAAAGATACGCGGCCGGATAAGGAAAATACTGCGCGGTATCGACACGGCCCGCGGCGCCGTACACCGTTTTGACGATCTGATACGAAGGGGGCTTATTGAATCGTACGAGGCCGAAATGTGGATAAAACGCCGCGTTACCCCCTTCAACGTCTACGTAATATTAGGGAGACGAAGCGCGGAGCTTAATTTCATATTTGGTACAGCTCAAGAGCGCCGGGAGTTTCCGGCGCGACCGGTAACGACCGCGGCGTATGATAAGGATGGGCGCGATATAGACATCCAGATCGAACACCGCGGCACATTATGGGCCGATGTCGATGAAATAGACGAGATATTAGAGATCGAATCCGCCACAGAGCCCTTCTACGGTTTAGACAGATTTTTCATGAGAAGATTCATAAAAGATGTCTGGAAGCCGGATACTATCTGCATGGTAGTGAAGCATCAGGGTAATATCATAGGATACGCGATATATGAGATACGAGACTTTGAAATAGACATACTGGCTTTCGCGGTGGATATAGGGTACAGGCAAAAGGGCGTCGCGACAGCAATGCTCGATGAGTTGAAAAAACTTATGTCCGCCGGCGAGTATAACCGTTTATTAAAGGTTGTTCACTGTTATGACCGAAAGGCGCAGGGTTTTCTGGAAGATCGCGGATTTGGATTTTCCGGAAAATTCATGAAGATCGTATCCGGCAGGCCGAATGTTTTTATAAAAATGTCGTATGCGAGCGGGCAGAATGAAAAGGCCGTCCGGCCTCCGGGAGGCGCCGGCATGATACCGTTCGTACGGAAATGGCTCGGAGAAAAGAACGCTTTGAAATACCAGGCGTTTATCGAGCAGGCCGCGGGCTGGAGTTTAAATTTCGGGATTCTGGGTGTTCTCGGAACGGCGCCCGTTACCGCGGGAGTTGTAACATGGCTGTCTTTTCTTGCTTTGCATTATGTTATCCCGGTCAAGGGCATCAGGCCGCCGCCGCTTTACAGGTCCGCTTCGATAGCTTTGATCAATTTTACGGCCGTTACTCTTCCTCTTCTTTATCCGGTTTTTCATATTTATCCCGCGTTGACCGTGTTTGCCGCCGGCTTTGTTTTTACGACAGTTATCCATCATAAGGCGAACATGATGCTTCACGTTCCGAAAGAGAAGGGCCGCACCCCGTCCGGCTCCGATGCTCCGAATATGGATAGTGTCAACCGATTGATGAATAAGACTATCGAAAGGTTCGATATAGGAAAACAATCTATGACAGGTATAAAAGTTAACGGGATACCTCTGTACCTGGCTCGTAAAGGGGACAGCGCATGCAGATACCTGCCGACAAAAGATATAACTTTTGAAGACCTGCCTCCGGATTATGGGATAGGGCTCAGGGAACCTTCGCATCATAAAGATCCTCCTTCTGAGATCAACGTATATTTCCCCGAGGTGGACGTTTTTCTGGTAAGCGGGGTAGATAACGGACATAGAGGAGGTGTTGTCCGCTTAGGATGGCTCGAGGACGGCACGCCTGTCGCGGTTAAATCACGATATCTGGAACTTGGTCCGGAGGAGCGGGAGAAAAGGGTATCGGTACACGATTCCGATGACGCTTTTTATGTGGATAAAATGGGAATAGGCCCCGGAATATTCGGAACATGTGAAGATGATCTGGGACAATTGTGCATTGTTACGGGAATAGTTCCGGGCGATTTTCCCGAGGGAATGCCGGATTCCATAGGCATAGAGACCTACAGGGCGCTGAAAACGGCCAATGAAAGGTTAATTGAGCGCGGGCTGTCTATGGCAGCGCCCTTTGACGTTCAATATTTTGTTACCCCGGCTCCCGCCGGCAGTGATACGGGCGGTAGTATATCTTTCATAGACGCTGAAAATATCAGAAAGGCCAGGCCGGATAACAACAAACGTTATGCCGTAATACTGACGGATCTTGTGGGAAGAGCGTCCCCGGAACAGCAGAGACTTATATTGAACGAGATCTTGAAGGAGGAAAGACATCTCTTGCCGGCCATAGAAAAATGCTCGAATATGCGCGAACTTTCCTGGCTTGGGTTCAACAAAGTGGAAGAGGAAAGGTACCGTTCCCTGAACCGCTCCATAGCCGGACTGAAAAGCGCGGAGAAGGGAGCTGCTTTTCCGTCCGCCCTGTCATGGACAAACCTTATTTCCGGTCTGTTTTTGGGGTTCATGCCGGTTTTGGGATATGCCCTGACAGATCTTAACGTTCCTGTTCTGGCGGCCTTATCTTTTGGCGTTATTGCGGTCTATTCCTTTTCCGTTCTATTTCATGAATTCGGGCATTGGCGCCAGCGGCATGGTTACGGCCTTTTCTCAGATACTTTCAGACCGAGCGTTGTAAAGGAATTCATTATGGACGAAGAGGCCGTAATTGTCACCAAAGAAGGACTGCAAGTTCCGGGTTCCAAGGGGTTTCCGGGTATAGTTTCAAGCTCTTTTCTGGCTCTGGCATCCGCGGTATTCATGATAGCGCTTCCGGAATACACGCTTGTTGTTTCGAGCGCCCTTATCATAAACGCGCTGTTCGCATTTTCAAGCGGCGACTTCGACGATCTGACAAAAGAAGTTCATATTTGGATCAATGAACATTTGAACCCGCGGGAACGATCCGGCGCCGCTCCGGCTTTTGTCGCGGATACACAAATTCAGTCCGGACAAACTATGGCGGCGCGGCCGGTCGGCCGGGATCAATCCCTGGAAAACGATATAGCCCGCATCGTGGAAAGAATGGCGGACCCTTCTGAGATCATACGCGCGGTAGAGAGGGCAGGCCTTCAGTTGCTGTCCGCCGCGAAACACAGCCGTGTAAACCGGGCTATCGCCCGAAACATGCCTGATATCGCGGCGCATCTTGCCCATGAAGATATGGGCGTCAGGGTGTCCGCCCAGCAGCTTATTCGAGAGCTCGTGCTTGCAGGGGACAGCACTATCATAAAAGCGATAATCATCGCCCGCGGGACTATCATGAAAGCGGTTACCGAAGATCTCGGCTCTAAAAACAGTTATCTTCGTTTTGTCTCAAGGGATACACTGGCGGCCCTGATGTCATTGAATATGAATAGCATAACTGTATCTTTCCGCGATAATTTTTCAACTTTAGTCCGCTTTCTGGTAAGCCCGGAAACTAATATCCGCGTATTATCCAAACTCGTTATTACAGAACTTGCCAGTACCGGCAATAAGCGCATTATCCGCACGATAGCCGATAGCGGTGTATTCGGTATCCTGGTCAAAGACCTGCATAGAGAAAACGTTTCTGAGAGAATAAGTTCGGCAATGGTATTGCGGTCCTTCGCGAGCGTGAAAGACAAAATAATTTCAGGCGCACTGCGCGGCCCTGAAGTTTTTAAGGCCATGACGGATGGTTTGGCGGAAGGAGATTATCCCGCCGATATTGTTGAAGGCATGATAGATCGTTTCGAACTATTTGGCATTATCACGCGGGAGCAGGCCCGTTATGCCCGCGCTCAAATATACGCGCCTATTATACCGTCCGATATAGTGGCGAATAGCATTATCCCGCCGAAAGCCGTCAACCGTCTCTCCTCTTATTTTTTAAATCTGATGCCTTTTGCCGGGCGATATTTGGCCCGCCGGATGATAATGTTTCACGAGCGGATACACAAGGCCGCCGATGGGGCAAGGGGCAGAGCTTTCATAACGGAAACGGACGGCGGCGCAACAGGCGGTTTTTACAGGGCCATGGACGGCGAAGCTTTCAGGCATCCCGTTTTCGTCGCGCTTTCCGCGCCCGTTACGATGATATTACTCCCCACAGTTCTTGCCGCGATCGCGAGTGTTCCGGTTTCAGCCGTACTTGGGCTAATGGGGGTTGATGCCGCGCCGTTCCAGGTGACCTTACTGTCGATAACAGCATTATTTAACATCTTGTTGTTCCCACTACCCTTATCGGGAATACTTGATCTTGACCCGTTCGGCGAGCATTCGGACCTTCGCGCGGCGATACGCGCGATGCGCGGCGAGCCGATAAGCACGGTGTACACACTTTTCGGAAGAAGGGATGTTGAAGTTACGAGGGAGAACGCGGAAATTGCGCCAGCGCAAGACGAATTAAGTATTATGTCCCCGAAATTCGCCGTAACCGCCGCGGTTTTGCTTGACAGATTGGAGAATGCCGATCCGAGTGAGCGTTTGAGACTGCAGGAGGAGATCATCGCGATGGGCAAGGATGCCATTGACGACTTAGTTTATGCCGTGGGTTATCCTCCTCCGCACATGAGCGATTGCTCCTGCACCGCCTTGCAAAAGATCGCGCTGACTTTTCCAGAGGAGGTTCGATCGGCGATACACGCGGAATTAGCGAAAAGCCCGAACAATCTCAGATTAGCCGATCTATCGAATAGCATCGAAAGAGAACAAGGGAAAATAAAAGCGGAAGACGGATTAACGACACGTATCGACAAGTTCATGGAAAGGATCGAAGGCATATTGCCGGAAGCGGACAAGCTTTATGATACGCTTACCCGGTTTTACCGGTACCATCTGAATAACCTGGGTGAGCCGGACGAGGAGACGCATGTTAGTAATAACACAAAGGAGGAGGAGCGTGAGCTTCTTCAATTCTGGGCCGGCCATTTCAGTATCCCGGAGGATTACGGCGGTTATGTCGCCCTGGGAAGGCGGCAGGCGGAGCTTTACGCGATGCTTACGGCACGCAGCAGGTTCCCTGAAAGAGCGGTATTTTATCTGTCCGGTCAGGTCGACGACCTTCTCCATAGCGCGCTTTTGGTGCTTGGGGTTAGCGAAGACAGGATCAAACTTGTCGAGTCTTCGCCAAACGGTCAGATCGATTACGCGGATCTAAAGAAAAAGTTGCGGAAGAATGGGAATCTGCCCGCCGTCGTCTGCCTCAATGCCGGCAGATTCCTCGGGGCTACAGATGACCTGAAAGAGGTGAATAAGATCTTAGACGGCGAGGGCATCGCGCGCAGGCATATTCACTATACGATGTCTGCTTTGGGTATAGGGGAGTCATTTACAGATGAAACGTTCGAAATAGATTTTGAACACGGCGTTGACAGTATGACACTGCTCGTGGACCGCTTTGCGGGCTCGCCTATCCCCGGGACGATCATACTTACAAAGAAAGAATATGTATCCGCCATTTCAGGCGGACAGGAGAGAGTGGAATATGTTAACGCGAAAGATACGACCATCCCGGGTTCACGCAGCGGTCATGCCCCTCTTTATCTCTGGCTGGCGGTAAAGGTCATGGGGGCTCTGGGATTCAGGGCAAGGGCCGACCGGGCGACAAGGATCTGCCAATATATTCATAGAACGCTTAAAGACAGAGGCTATCCTTGCCGTATGAACACAAATGGCAATGTGGTGATATTTAAACAGCCATCCTACAAGCTTCGCGTCAAGTGGGAGCTTTTGTCATACGGACAGGAATCTTGTTTTGACGCAATACCATATCTGACAAAAGAAGAGGTTGCGGAATTTTTGAACGATCTCTTAAAGGAGCATGATCCAAAGCTGCCGCAGTCCGAGGTGATATCCCCGCATAGTGTCGATGCCTACGAAGAGGCCTCATACGAACCGTCCCGTGAAGTTCTCGATACTCTTAATAAACTTCAAGAACGGATGGAAGTTCTTGCGGAACGGCATCTGGGGTTCCCGGCGAATGTAAAAGGTGATGAAGACGCCTACCGCGCCCTTAAGGGCCTCTTTAAATATATACTTAGAAAAGAGGACGCGGAAGATTTTGGAAAAAAGGCGCTCTCATTTTTCAGGGAGTCATACGGCGTGGAAGAAAAGGACGTTTATAGCGGCGTGACCGCGGGGGGGACATGGGGGAATATGATAGGCATCCTGGCGGGGAGGGATCGCTTTCCCGGCGGGGTGCTTTATTACAGCGAGGATTCGCATTATTCTTTGGATAAAGTGGCGAGAGTTCTTAATGTGGAAGTGAAAAAGATACCGTCCCTGCCGAACGGCGAGATCAATTACGATAAATTGGAGGAGACAATAAACGCGAATAAGGGCCGTCCGGTCATTATGAATCTTAATATCGGCACGACCATGAAGGGCGCCATTGATGATCCCCGAAAGGTCATTGATATCCTGAAACGGAACGGCATTATCGACTATCACATTCATTGCGACGCGGCCCTGTCCGGGATCATACTGCCGTTCCTCGACGGCGCGCCTCGGATCGATCTCATAAACGACGTGCATAGTATAGCCATATCGGGGCACAAGTTTGTGGGCCTGCCGATGGCGTCAGGCGTTTTCATGGTCCGGAAGAATCACGCAAGCCGTAATCTCATGGAAATAGCTAAAGATCTCTTGGCCGTCCAGACCGGACATGTTCAATTCTATCTCTGGTACGCTGTTACGAGCAAAGGATACGAAGGGTTAAAAAAGGAAGCAGTTTCCTGCGTGGAGCGCGCGGAGTATCTGCACAGTCGGCTTCAGGAGATCGGATACCCTTCGCGGCTGAACAATTTTTCCAATACCGTGACATTTGCCAGACCGTCAGAAGCGTTGATAGATAAATGGAATCTGGCGCCGTACGGAGATTTTGCGCATATCGTTGTCATGCAAAATGTCACGAAGGAGAAGATAGACGCTTTTATCGCCGATCTCGTAAGATCCCGGGACGGGATCAAGTTACAGCCATTGTCCGGCCCGGATAGCTTACGGGGCGTGGGCGCGGCGGCGAACGGCGAGAGATTTTCGCGGAAAGAGTGGAATGGATACAAGGCCCGATTGAACGAACTATGCGAAAAATCGGGTATCGCGCCTCTTGACGACGCCGGCCTTCGCGTGCTCATGGAAAACCTGATGCGGGATAAAGAGATGAGCATCAGCGAATTTATTGCTTCTCTTTCCGGAAAGACAGCTGATGAGATAAGAACGGCGATCGCAGAAGCGCTCGGCCAACTTCACACGCCCGTGCCAGTACAAGATAAACTAAGTATTGTGTCTTCTGGATCTGCACCTGGGGAGGCGAATGAGAAAATAGAAGAGATAGAAGCATTGTTGAACGAGATCTTAGAAAATACATCTGAACAAGAAATGGATCGCATATCGGAAGCCCTGATAAGTTCTGTAAGGAGCATTAATAACAGTGTAGATATGGAGCTGGATATAGGGCGAGAAACAGGAAGCATAAAGCTAATGGTAGAAGGCAGACCTTATGTGGATGATAGTGTAAGTGTTCTTCCAGGGGGAACAAGGAAAGGAATTGTGTTTTCACGAATTGGCAACGAGGGGGAATATGCGACATTGATCTCAACTGATTCTCCTGACGCTTTTGCGATGATCATGTCTAATCTTATAGTCAATACTAAACGAATGACGGCTACGCCTTCCGAGGGAACAGATCACGTTACGATCGAAATCAGTTTTTTTGGCGCCAATTCAAAACCAAATGTTATTACCGTAATGCCGCGAATTTCTGATACCAAAGCTTTGATAGCGATATTGACAACGGGCATTGCCTTAATAGGCGCAGATCGGCTTTTTAAATGGCATCATGAGCAGATACCCGAAGATATAGGACCCGGTCATCCGGCGGATCCTTTTTTAAAGCAGCTTGATCTCGGCTATCGAAACGAAGCAGCCATAGCGGCGCTTAAAGATATGCTTCGTGAAGATAGTGGTGTTATGCGGTATTTAATGAAAGATATTCCATACTCAAGATTGCCAATGACGATAAAGAATGCAGGTTTGCCGGCATTGGCAGAGATCCTCGCGGGCTGCTTTTCGGAGAATGATCAATGGATGGTCGCCGCCTCATGGCTTGAACATATAGCGCCACAGATAAGGTGTGATCCGGCGAGATTCGGGTTTGAATATTATGCGATGGAATTATTAAGGAAAGCCCCGGTTATTCCGGCTGACGCGATAAGCTCTGTGCGTGTTCTTATCATGAGAGAAAGAAGAGAGTGGTTTCATCCCGACGGAGAGAACCCTCTGGAACAACCGGTTCATAGTTTCTTTAAAATTCTTCCTGAAAAACTTCCTATGCAGGTGGATCAGCGTAAAGCGGTTTTTGATGTATTGGAAGATCTATATCAGGACAAGGACTTGCCTGAAAGAGTTCGTGGCTATGCAAAGGATACATTAGAAACTTTGCGAGAGACAGAAGGATTAGATCGGCTGCATGGTGATAGCCGGGTAGCCGCGCCCGGCCCGGATAGCGTATCGGGCGTGGGAGCGGCGGCAAGCGGCGAGAGCTTTTCGCGGGAAGAGTGGGATGGATACAAGGCCCGATTGAACGAACTATGCGAAAAATCGGGTATCGCGCCTCTTGACGACGCCGGCCTTCGCGCGCTCATGGAAAACCTGATGCGGGATAAAGAGATGAGCATCAGCGAATTCATTGCTTCTCTTTCCGGAAAGACCGCTGATGAGACAAGAATGGCGATCGCAGAAGCGCTCGCCCAACCACATTCGACCTCGCCAGCGGAAGACGAATCAAGTATTGTGTTCCCGAAATTTATGTTCGATACGGCAACCACAGCTGTCGCGGGAGGTGTGTTTGCCTCCGCAGTGTCTCTCCTTATTTTTTCCATAAGCCTTTCCGCTTTAGCCGCTCTTTCCGGGTTTTTCTTTTTACTTCCGCTGTCTTTTATTCTTTCCCTGGGATCAACTCTTGCCGCGTTGGTTCTGCCGCACTGGGGGGTGAACTATTCAAAAAAAGATAGTTCCCTCGATAGCGGCGGCCAGACCCATATTGTACCCCCGGATCTTGACGCCAGACATGGGTCAATAGCTAACGCTTTCTTGTTCGTTTTGGCGGTTATTTCCGGCTCGATGATAAGTTTCTTTATTTCCAGGAGTTTTACCGTGTCGTTCATTACGGGGTCTTTGATATTCATTCTGGGGATAATGCTGTTTTCCGACATTCCTGTTAGCGTGGGAAAGGCATTAGAGAGGCGCAGGCACGCCAGACAAAGAGCGCAAATAAAGCTGCTTCGATCAGACCGGCAGTCGCGGCTTTTGGAAAACAAAGGCCGCCTGCGCGATAGATTGGAAGAATTAAGAAAGGATCCGCCCCTGGATAAGGGATCGCTTGAAACAAGCCTCGAAGCTATTCTAAGTGAAGACCCGGCTTATGCCAATACCCCCGGCGCCAGAAAGACGGTTAAAAGGATAAGAATGCGCGCTGACAGGCTGCGTGAGGAGAGGCAGCGGCGGCTGGCGCGGGAGGCGGCTGCCAGAATAAAGGAGGATGACCGCCGAAGAGAAAGAGAGGCGCGAGAAGCCTGGTTCCGGCAAAGGAAGCAAGAAGAGGCTCAGAAACGCCAGGAAAAAAGGTTGAGGCGGCAGAAAAATGGTGAGAAGAAGAGACTGCAGCAGCAAAGAGAAAGATTGGATGATATCGACCGGCGCTTAGCGCTTATAGGGGAAAAACTTAAAGAGAGGGAAGACTCGGAGAAAAAGGCGCAAAAAGAAAGGGCTGCTGTCGAGGAGAGGATAGGCCAGGCAAGAGAAATAATAGAAGGCGTGGCGGTTTTCGAAAATGACATACCCGTGTTAGGGCTTAAAGATTGCGGCGAATTACTCGATATGTTAGAGGGTTTGACTTGGCCTGATCTGTTCGGAGAATTAAGGGAAAAGGCCGACTCGTTAAAAAAAATGATCCTTGAAAGAATAAACGAGATAAAACACGGGCAGGAGGTTTTGGCGGAAAAGGAAAGGGGGAAAGATCGGGAAGCATCGGAAAGAGAGCGGGACGACCTCTTGCGGCGGTTGCCGCCTGAGATGGAAAAACTTGCGCGCCCTGTGCTTGCCGCGCCTACTCTCAGAGCGGCTAAAAACCTGGCTAAGAAAAGCGGGGCTCTAAGAGCTTTGGAACGCCGCTTAGGAGGCCGGTTGGCCCCGAGAGAACGCCGGGCCATTGAGGAGGTTATTGAAATAATCAGAAGTTTTGATAGTAAATCCGGGGATACAATACCTGTTCTGACCTCGCCGCCTGCGGAAGGCGGATCAGGCATTGTGTCCCCTGGTTTGGACGTCGCATCCCCGGGGACAGGTTCTTCGCATCAGGTTAAAGAACCGGGCCAGCATGATGAAACACATGACAAATTCAACGCCAATTTGAAAAAGAGGCTGCATTACCACGGATTAACTGAAACAAATCAGGCCAGGATCGAGCGTGTAATTATGGAAGATCCTGAAATACAGTTGATGCTCAGGGATCATGTTCCGGAAACAAGACATTTGTTAATTGCCAAAGGACTTAGTTTAGACACCTACGCTGATCTATTGCGGAACATAACCCGCGCAGATGGGCCCGGAATTGGCTCAGATAAGCAGAAATACGGGATAACGATTCCCGGCGTGCCCGAGGACAGTATAGTCATCCATGTAGGGAATTTATTTATGCTCAGCAATTTTTCGTTTGCCGATCCGTCACGGGACATATTTGATTTTATATTCAGGTTAGCCTTGAGGCACGAACTCGGTGAAGCATGTTCCAATTTATTGAATGATGAAAGGCGGGGGATAAAAACAGCTTTAACTGCTCCGGAAGAATTTGCCCGGATAGTGGAACTTGATGAAGCAAATAAAATGGATCGTGTCTTAGACATATTCCACATGCTTACTGACGCGGGTGCTTTAGGCTGGCAGTTAAAAATTGGTTGCCGGGAGAGCGCGCTTCATTACGCGGAATATCTGGTAACAAATGCGGATCCCCATGAAGTGGGGGAAAACGCCAAAAGAAAAACAGCGTTCACGTATCTTCTGTATTTCCTCGCGGCAGTTAGGCCGTTTGAATTAAATGGAGATCCGGATGAGGCGCGTTTTAGAAAAAAGATAGAAGAACTTTTCACGGGGCATGAGCGCTCAATTTTAACTGTTCGGGATTTGGCCAAAGTCCGCGACATATGTACCGGATTAATTACGGATGATATGCTCCGTGAGGGTACTTGGATAGATCACTTTAGCGAAATCGTCAAAACAGTTAATTTAAGGCTGGATGAGGCCTTTCCATCATTGGCCGGACCGGATAGCGTACGCGGCGTCGGCGCGGCGGCGATCGGCGAGAGATTTTCGCGGGAAGAGTGGGATGGATACAAGGCCAGATTGAAAGAACTATGCGAAAAATCGGGTATCGCACCTCTTGATGATGCCGGGCTTCGCGCGCTCATGGAAAACCTTATGCGGGATAAAGAGATGAGCATCAGCGAATTTATTGATTCTCTTTCCGGAAAGACAGCTGATGAGATAAGAACGGCGATCGCAGAAGCGCTCGGCCAATCCCATTCGACCGCGCCAGCGGAAGATAAATCAAGTATTGTGTCTCTGGAATTTCCGGCAGTGTCGGAAGGCAAAGAGGGCGTCCCCTTTAAAGACCTTGTGGGCGATAGGCCAGTGGTATACACGAGAACCAATAGGTTTACTACCGCCGATGTTATTTATGAACTTAGTAGAGCTATACCGTTAACAGAGTTTAATAATATTCTCATGGTAGGCGCAAGGCCGGAGGAATTGGATGCTTTATCTAAGATTAACACACGCGCAAGTATCACCGTCATAGATATCGATAACGAGCAGTTGCAGAAATTAAACCAATATGGAATAGATAATCCTGCCGTTGCGGAAAGGGTTACGCTTTATCGCGCTGACGCCTCACATTTAGATGCCGCTATTTTTCAGAATGGCGAGTATGATTTTGTCTATACTGGTGGTCTCGATGAGAGCGCTTACCGCGAAAGCGTGGCAGACGTGATGGTGACTGACAATGCCCGACAGATGTTGCCCCTTATATTAAAAGAGGAGACGAGAGTCCTCAAGCCAGGCGGTTATTTATTTCATTTTCTCAGCGAGCCTTATATGCATATTAGAGACGCAGGGCTTAGCCAAACACTTGAAAACATCGTTTTTCGCGGGTCAAGGCTTAGCCTATTCCGAAAAAGATCATCTTCGGTTGATGCCGACACGGCAGCCCCCCCCATCATACCCCGGGACGGGATCAAGTTACAGCCGGGGACAAGTGCAAGTTCAGAGCCAGAACCGTCCCCGGAAGGCACATCAGAAGGCACAGAAGGTACTTTATCGACAGAATTACAAAAACCCACCGACCGAAACGGTCTCACATCTACCGAAGTACTTGCTGTAACCGCAGTTGTTGTATTAGGTGTTTACTGGTACCCGGCAATAATATCCTTCCTCCGGGGGATCAACTGGACACAAGTTATAGAAGTTGTAACGGTTTCTCTTGGGGTTGTGGGCATGGTGAAGTTTGGCGAATCTGAAAAACCCGAGCATTCCGATAGTGTCGAACGACCTAAAAGACGTACGGGTGGAAAAGAAAGTAAGTGGGATATATTCGATAGATTTGTACGGAAATTAAACACAGTAGATTATGAAATATTAAAAAAGGCTGAAGAAGCCACAAGTATAAAAGAGAAAAGAAAAATACTATCCGAAATCGGAATAGAGGAGGCTGATGATGTAGACGCTAAATATCTTGTTAGTGCTATTGCAAAAGCATTCAAAAATATAGACCCAGACTCTGAAATGCTAAAAAAACCTATTGCATGGACAGATCTTCTGAGTTATGGAGGTGTAGGACGTTTTCTCATATGTTACAAGGAAGAAAGCGTGGAAGACGGTTTAGTTGTTAAGATACCTAATAGCGCAGAGTCTTTGAGGAATGTGGATATTTTGTCATTGAACGGCGCAAAAGTTGCTATGAAAAGACTCGGGGGTGGATTAGCAGCCGAATGCATAATCGTAGATACCAGAGATACAGATAAAAAACCTTTTATTTTCTATACGGAAGAAAGGGGGCGCGTTGAATCAGAAGTAACCATTGTACAAGAAAAGGTTTTACCATTGGTAGATTACCTAAAGCGGTTAGCACGTAAAGACGATAGCGAAGGAAACATTGATCAAGCCATGGGGTATGTGGATAGATTTAAAGAACTTGTTATTGCTATGTATAAGAGAGGCGTGATCGACATAGATACGTTCAATATAGTAGGTAACTACGGAATAAAGAAATCAGATAACAGTCTCGTTGTTTTTGATCTTGGGGACCTCACTGATTCTCCGGAGGATGCCAGAGAGTTTGTTGAGAATCTAGATTATTATAACGAACTAATTTATGAAAGTTTTACAGAGGTAGATGGCGATATTCTAGATGAGCGTATTGCAGAGCACTTCAGGGAGAATCAATTTCTCAGAGAGGACTTTATTCAAGACGGCAAGGATCTGTTCGGTTCTGAGTATGATCAGAAAAAGTGTGTTATGAGCTTCCCGTACACGGAAGACGATGCGCGGGGATTTTTTGTTGGAGTAAAATTAAATGGCAGGGAAGAGAGTTTCGTCGCGTCAGAAACGGAAAAACCCAGAGCACACTCCGACAGACACGCCCTTACGCTTACTGAAATGTTAGCAGTGACCGTAATAGCTTTTTCCATATGTGCATTGTATATCTTTTATTCTCCGGCTATATTAGCATTCCTCCAGGGGATCAACTGGACACAAGTTATTAGTATTGGAGCGCTTTTACTTGGGGTTGTGGGGGTGGCAAAGCTTAAAGATGATGGCGGGGAGGAAAAGAAAGGCCCGGAAGAGAAATTAAGTATTGTGTTCCCGAAGTTGGCCTCGGATCCGGAGCTCGCCGGCGCCTGGGAATATATCGTCCGGCAACTATACATGATGATACACGATACGGATGAGGAACCCGGCCGAAACGAACTTTCACGGTGGATTACGGCTCAGGACCGGAAGGCTGACCGGAAAAAGTTCCCCACAAGAGACAAAGTCAAAGGCAGGCTCAAGGAAGCTATACACATGGTCGGGGGGCTCGATATGGTAAAGGCATGGCTTGGTTATAGCCAGAACAGATATGATGGAGCCCTTATAACCAGGTTCTACCCGCTCTTAACTTCCGCGGATGCCGAAAAAGAAGCTGTACGCTTTATGGAAGGCAGGTTTTATGAGGATCTGCACCGATTGAAGGATTATTGTGAACAGGTTAACATCAAGCTTCCGGACGAACTTAACGGCAGGATAAATAAGCGCATTGAGGAAAAAAGAAGCATCGATAATGAACTTATGCTTTACGGGATGCTCAGGGCGCAGAAAGCGAGAGAGGAATATTTCAAACTATCCGACAAGCGCATGTTCGAATTGATGAAGGAAGACACGTATGCCGGCCTTATGACCATACTCGAATGGATAGCGGAAAAGGATCGCACCATTGACCAGGGCGAGGTCTTACCGCGTCTTACGACCGCCGTAAACAGGTTGTACTGGCTGTTCGAGAACGACCGGGCTCGGCTAAGAGATGAACTTGAGGAGCTGAATAAGATACGGTTTGATACCCGGGTTTCCGAAATTATTTCCTTATTCCGCAGGACGGATATAGGGGGAAGGATCATGGGTTCGCTCGGGATCGAACCGCAATCTTCAATAAATGAACCCGATCTTTATAGTCTGGGGCTTAGCCCTCGTCAACTGGCCGAATGGGCTAAAGAAAAGGCCGGTGTTGACGAAAAACCCAAGCCGAAAAACCGCGGCTTGTTTGGTAGATTCGGGAAATTAATGATATTCATGGCCGTTACGCCGCTTTTCTATCATCTTTTTGGGGCTGGAGGGACACTCTTCGGCGAGCGCGCTTTTTGGCCGGCGGCGATGACCGCCACGGCCGCGCTCGGCATGGTCATGCAGGCGGATGGGCGAGTAAGATCCGACAACCTTGTCCGGAAAGAAGACAAGAAACTCACTCTTGTTGTAAGCATGAGCGGTAACGGGGAGGCTTTTGATCTGGCGGCATCACGTATGCATTTCGCCGTGATATGGTTTTACTGGCGTTTCATACGGCGGTATAGCCTGGATGTCAGAATGAACGCCACGGGAGAGGTTTTGCAAGAAGTGCTTATGGACCCTGAGATCAAAAAAGTGGCTGTGGCCGGACACGGCAGCTGGAGCCGATGGCAGGACGCCCGAGGTAAAGCGGTAAGCGAGAGTGAGGTTAAAGAGTGGATGAGAGCGGCCCCGGCGAAAAAAGAATTATTCATGACATATGTTTGTAGCGATTACGCGCAGAGCCGAAGCGATAAAGATATAAAGGACAGGTTCGGCTTCTCCGCGGTAGATGACCCTATGCTTCAACTGCGCGGGACAACCGAGTCGGACCTGGTAGGGAATATCCTTAAGCCCGGCCTCTTTACAATGAAGCAGCTGGAGGAGCGCCGCGGGTTCTGGGTGAATTTTGTCGCCGGAGGGATATACAAAAGTATATTGGCATTATTGGCGATAGTGCCTGTTACTGTTCTCGGCGTTCATATAGCCGGGTTCATGGTTTTTGGAAATATGGGGATCTTCTGGACCCTGGCGGGCGGAGCTATCGGTGTGGCTTTGTGGTTTAGAATAGATCTATACCAGCGCATACAACGGGAAATAGCTTTGGCGCGGACGGCGGATGCGGGCCGTATTACCGGGGCCGTCGAAAAGATCCCGGCTCATCGAACGCTTAGTTCCGTTCCGGCCTTAGCGCTGTTTGCGGGTATTGCCGCGGCTATCGTTCTGTCAGCCTTATATGGATCGGTTCTGATCGGACCCTCGGAATTTCTGCGGACTTATCTTTATTACGCCGGCGCGGCTTTGCCATGGCTCGGTCAATTCCCGGCGATCGGCGGGTTCGGAGTAATTGGAATGTCCGCGGCGGGACGCATAGAGGAATCCGATAATATATCTGAGATAATCCCCGATGTTAAGAGCGGAACAGGACCGGCCGCGAGAGTTAAAAAACACAAAAAGGGCCCGTATAGTCCGGATAACATAGTTGAGCGGTTCAAAAAGGACGGCACCGTAGAATGGAGCCGGATAGAAGATGATGTTTTCTGGGAGGTAATTGAAAGCCTTCTTCTTGAAGTGGCGCGTCAGAACGGTATCCGCATTGAAGAGCTCAGAGCCGGCGATATTACGCGGGAACGGTTTCTGTGTAACGACGGAAAACAACATTCCCTGATGGGCCTCGTAAGGCATCTGGAGAGAACACGTGATATAGGCATGGCCGACATTCTTGGAGAGATATCGCTTAATACCGCGGCGGAATTTTGGGCGAAAGAAGATTGGGAAGAAGTGGCGGAGATGATCCCGGTAGAGGGCCTTTATGCGAGGGAAGCGGACAATTTAAGGGAAAGGGTACTGGCTTATTTCTGTGAACCCGGATATATAATGCCGCCGGAAATTCAGGCGCGGCTGAGCCGGCTTATAGACAACGGCAAGGGCAATCGCGCCGCTCACACCGTTCTTGTAATGGCATATATCCCTTTCATGATGAACGAATATATTGTGAAACGTCCCAATCACAGCAAATTCGGGCTTGAAGGATGGAGCGGTAAACACAGCCTTCAGGGCGGCGATCTTGAGGAAAAACTGCATAAACAACTGGACAGGGCCGCGGTGTTTTTTGACGGAGAAGAAGGTAATCTTTTTGTCAGTTTGCTGTACGGCATGTTCGACCCTGTTCTTAAAAGGTACGCGGAAAATATCCAGAGGCAGCGCCATATAAGTATTTATGACAGGGAAGACGGGCTCAGCATAGGCGAAAAGCTGGAAAGCAGGGATCTCGCGGAACTGCCGGATAAGGAGGCAGAAACTTTAACGGTTATTGACGCCGCGCTCAGAGGCCTGGGGTATGAGGATAGGCCCGGAAAAGGCGAGAGAACGATCAAGTCCGGGATCGGTAAAAATACGATAAGGCGGGGAATAATAAAAGAAGCTCTTGACGCCGAGATAACTAATGAGACTACATACGAAGAGATAGGCGCAAGGTATGGCATGACCAAGCAAGGGGTCAGTTCCCTTGTCTTGAACGCCAAGCGCCGATTGGGGAGGCACAAGGATCGGATAGACGCCGCTTTGGAAGGGACGATCACCCCGGAGACGCTCAGGGAAGAGATACGGGAGAAAGAATCCGAAATAAAACGCTCATCGCGGAAGAAAAAAGGGGCCGGCATGATACCGCTGCTTACCGGCATTTTAAGACGTTCCGAAGAACGGCCGATATTACGAAAGTTCGGGCTTACGGCGTCGAATCAGGGCATCATAGAGCAGATCTTGGGCGGAGCCGTTAATGCGGGTCTGTCTTTTATTCCAGGGCTTGGCATTTTCTGGGCGGGTGTAATTACCTGGCTCGGATTTTTCATGTTACATTTTATTCCGGCAAGAGACATGCCTCGTCCGCCTCCGGGTATCATTAAAGGCGCGGCTTTCATGGGTATGATGAATTTTATTGTTCTCTTCGGCCTCTTGTCCCTCTCCTTTAATGTGCCGGTATTCGGCCTGCAAGCCGCGGTATTTACCGCCGTTACATACATACACCATAGAATGGTCTTACGCTATCTTGCCTCGGAAGAGCTGGATAAAGCGGTGGCCGCCTGCGCAAAGCTTCTTCCCGCCGGCACAGAAAACGCCGAAACCGCAATAAGGGAAGCTCTGGTTGAAAATATTGATCTCTATACTCATTGCGTCAGAGAAGGCCTGCCGCTCACTCTCATACTGGACCCGTCAAGACCGCTTATATCCAGGAATTACAAGGGGCGTATACCCTTCAGGGTAGCTGTTACGGTGTTTGCCGACGGCTCATATGTTGTTACGTCGGTTAACAGCTGTTCCGGCAACCCCGAAACTACCGTCGCCAAGGGCGGCTCAAGATGGTACCAGTTCGACAGCCGGGCAAAATTTGACGCCAAGAAAACCGAGATCCTTGACGAATCAGGCCGGCTTGCCGAGGCAATGGGCGACAAGAACCCGTTATGGGACGTATTTTTCGACGGAGGGAAAACAGTTCTTTTGGCCGCGCCGGGCGCCGGGAAAGAAAAAATAATAAGGCAATGGACGGCTTCGTCGGTAGCCGCGGGCATGCTATGCGGCCTCTATATCGCCGGCCCGGATGTTGGAATGGCCGAAGAACAGATGACATGGCTGCAGAATGAAGCGGAAAGGAGTTTCAGGCAGGCATTTGTGCGAAGGCGCATGCTTAAGGAGCTTGGTAAGACTTCTATACTTGCTACCACAAGCAGGTCTGAGGCAATGGGCAGCTTCCCGCATTTCCAATGGATGGTAACAAGCCTCGGGGTTGTAACATCGCTTGAAGCGGTCGTTTCCGACGTCGAGGTGTTGAGACATCACGGTATTGAGATAGATAAGATCAAAAAAACGGCGATAATTCAGGGTTTCGGCGACGTGGGGAGCGGTGTGATCGAGCTGCTTCTCTCGGAATATGCCGGGCTCGGCTTTACAATAACGGGGGTATCGGACAAATTCGGAGCGGTCTATTCGGCCGAAGGTCTCGACCACGCCGAGCTTAGGAGGCTCAGAGAAGTTCTTGAGCGCCGCGGCGGCGTTGATCTTGTCCGGGATTATGCCGGAGAGAATGTTGAAAGACGCTCTGACCCCGATTCTATCCTCTACGAGGATTGCCTTGTATTGGTGCCGGCCGCTTTATCGAATGTTTTCACCTCGGAAAAGAACAATATCGGAAAGCTCAGAGCCAGGATCGTGGTCGAAGGCGCCAACAATACATTCGAGCGCGGTTTCGAGGATATACTTCATCAAAGAGGCATCCTGTATATACCCGGGCCGATAGCTAACGGGGGAGGGATATATACTTCCACCGAAGAGGTTATACATTACTTTATGGAGGAGTTGAACGGCGTAAAGCGCCATGTACTCGATGCCGTGGCCGATTATGGCTCTTCCGTTACAAAATCCATACTTGCCATATACAGATCCGATCCTTCCAAACATCCATACAGGATAATGCGGGAAGTATCAACGCGCATCAGGGATAAAAAGAAAGAATTGCTCGAAAAGGGGCGGCAAGATCCCGTTGTGGCGCGAAGAATGGACGTTTATGTGGCGCGGGGACTGCCCGAAAAATACGCGCTTGCGATAGCGGCATCAGAGATCGCTCACGACATGGTCTATTACGGAACGGTTGACGCGGCCGCTCTGCTTGACGGGCTCGACAGTATGAGTCCGGACGAAATGGCGACGGCCATATTTGACCTGGGCCGGATAGTCTCTTTCAGGGAAGCGCTCGACAGCGGTCTGAGAAGCCGAGCCATCGAGAGAATGATAGCTATACTCCGGGCAGACTCGCCAGTTATGGCCAGGCGCGCCGCCGCCGAAGCGCTTTCGTATCTTTGCGAAGGTCAGACGGAAGCGGAGGTCGCTAATGTAATTTCCATATTGGAAGAAGCGGGCAGGGAGGATTCGGGTGTCGGTACCTGGGCCGTCTGGTCGAGCGATAAGCTTTTGGCGTCTATGCGGCAGGCGAGGGGAAGACAGGAGTTTGCGATCAAGAAAGAGAAGCGTGCCCGCTCCGCGGGTCTTGCCGGATTTTGGGCGCGCCTTTTCCGGCGCGGCGCCGGCTTTGCCGGATCGGACGTGATAGACGCGATACAGTTACGCCATAAAAAAGCGTATGACAAAATAAGAATGGGACGTCCCGAGTTATGGGATGAAGAGAACGAACGTTATATTTATACCCAGACCGACAGAAGATATGCCACGAAAATAATAAGACGGCTCATTAAACAAGGGTATTTAAAACCTGGAAAGTCATTTGCAGACCTTGGAAGCGGAGATGGGTACATGGTGCATATGGTCAGCGCCATGGCGCCGGGGGCGGATGTTACCGGCTTTGAGAACGATCCCGGGGTAATGGCCGAGGCCATGGCCGCGACCGAGGATCTTAAAGAAATGGAGATTGCGGGCGGGAAAGGCGCTATTGACGCGTCAAGGATACACTGGATCAATGCCGATTATATGGAGCGGGACCTCGGCGCGTTCGATATATTGTACTTATATCCCCCCATGGCGGCTCCCCCCGGGGGAAAAGCCGTTCATTACGGAAAATACGTCGGCAATCTTGTTTCGCTCATAGATTTCGGGAAAATAATAGATAAAATGAAACCCGGCGCTATATTTGTGCTTCACGGCGGCCCGGACGCCGAACTTGTGAGGGGCCGTACAGATGTCAGGATATTGCCGGGCATAGACGCTTATCAGAAAACAGGACGAAAAACAAAATTCCCGGACAGCAGAAGATACGCCACCGGATACGGAAGTGACGAGGACACACCCAGAGGCGCTGCCGCTCCGTCCGGCCGGGCGCCCGGAGCCGGCGCGGAAGAGGTAAAGCTTTCTCCCGGCGAGAGGGATCGGGAGCATCCCATAGCCCGCATAACATTGAAGAACGATGAATTACAAGAACTTCTTTCCGGTCCTTACGATGAAAGTAAATACAGCGCCGCCACCGCGGCGCGCGATACTATCGAAAAAAGATTAAAAAACTTAATGCGCGCTGAAGGTGTATTTGAAAGCTTTGCCCGGGCGATCGATGAAGCGCTTGGTCTCTATGGAGGTATTTCCGGGGAAGATAAAGGGGAGATCATAAGGCGGTTGGAGAACGCTTTTCCGGAGGCCATGGAGAATTCGATAGATTCGTATTTGCAGTTTTCGGGGGTGAACCGTCTCGAGGACCTGGCATTAAAAGCAGTCGGAGAAGAAGATCTTATTTTTGAATGGTTTGTCTTTTTTAACGAAGAAGACGATCAGCTTGTTATATGGCTCGCTTCTAACGGCTGGCCGTACCGGGATAGTAGGGGACGTGAGAACTGGCTGGAGAAACGCCGGGTAAGGCAGGATGGAGGATTTCGTATAGGAGGATGTAATGAAGGATTGAACGCGATCGAAAGAAATCTTTTTTACCCGTCCAATTTACTGGATTTGAACACGAACATGTTTGACGTTCCCGCTTCCGCTCTTTTCGGAAGGGAAGGCGCGATATTGGAGATCCTTATCCCGGTATCCGCGAAAGGACCGATGAAGCCCGGGCATGAGACGCAAATAGCAACTCCCGGAAAACCCTTACCGCCGGATGGTTCTTTAACCACGTCGGAAAGATATGACATCCTGTTCGGCATGCCGGAAAAGTTGTTAGACAGAATTGGGCCGGACGCTGCAGAGAGGCTGGGGGCGAAGTACGGAATCCGCATAGTGGAAGTTTCGGGATCGAAGGATGAGATGCTCGAGGAAATGAACAGGAAGATGGGCAGAAAAAGCGCCGGGGCGCTCCTGGATATAAACGAAGAGATATCTTTGGATGAACTTGAGGGCATTGTTGAAGATTTCACGAAAAGGTTCAGGCACGATCTTGAGAGATTGCTTCGCCCGAGCGGAGAAGACCGGGATCTTTTGGAAGATCCGGCGGCGTTGAGAGAGGAATTGGCGAATATGAACGATCGCGCGGGGATAGCCCAGATCCTTCTCCAAAGACTGCCCGATACCAGGCCTTACGGCCTTTCCGAAAAGAGCCTTTACGATATGCGGATGGAAGACGTTTTTGAGCGCAACCATGTAAAGTACTCCGGGCTTTCCGGGAAAACGCCGGAGCATGTAAGAAATCTTCGTGACCGTAAAATGAAGGGATATACCGTGAACGTCGTTGATGCCGCGGGAGATCTCAAACTTCTGGCCGACTCCATAAGTCAAAGACGCTACGAAATGAAGATAACGGACGATTCGGACGATCCCGTCAAAGACGTGGTCGTGGTCTGTAACGACAGTATAAAGGACGATGCCGGATATTATCTTTCCGCGACTGGCCTTGGCGGTATTATTCCGTCAGGCAGGGTGCTTTTTATAGATGAGGCGGAGAAGAGTATAACACTCCGGCAACTTTTTGACAGGCTGGGAGAGATAGCGGGAGAAGACGAACTCGGTAATTGCCGCATTGCCGTCGGAGATAAAGCGGGCATAGTGGATATTACCGGCCCGGAAGCCGGGGATATACTGGACGAAATGCGGGAACACCCGAGAAGCATGATAAAGATGGAAAAAGGCCTCGCCAGCCAGCTGTATAGGATGGTCATAGAGATAATGGCAAGAGAGGACCGCGCCCCCAGACCCTACGACGGCGCGTTTAAAATATTGAAAAAGGGTCTCAATCTATTCCTATATATACCCGAAGTTGAGCCGTACGACCTTGACGAGATCCGCAGGTACGAAGAAGCGATAAGAAAGATACTTATCGCGGCATAACTCGCTTAAAGGGGACGTAACATTTCAGCCTTCCGCAGTAAATTCCCGCACCGTCGTCACGAGGAGCCCCCGAAGGGCTTCACCCGTCTTCGCGGGGTTCGCGACGACGAGCGTGAAGACGCTACATTTCCGAGAATAACTGAAATGTTACGAATAAAGTAGCTTGTCCCCTTTAAGTAGTTAAGATTATAAAAATCTAAATAAACCGGATTTTATGTTATAATTACGGTGCAATTATTTAGCATATAAGTCAGACAGGGATTTTCTGATTTAAAGTCAGACATAGCAATGGATAAATGGGATTATATAGTGCTCTTCTTATTTTAACGTGGTGGCGGAAGCACCATTTAAAGGAGGCGTTATGAAATACCGAACAAGGCATATCATTGTGAGGTTGTTAATTGCCGCAACCATAGCAGTTTTTTCAGTCAGCTCCGCCGATCCTGTTGTCCTTACCGATAATTTTCCGGAATTTTCCACACTTGCCGTGCCTTCTTTTCATCAAAAAGGTATTCCTTTAGATGCCGAAAGACTACAGCGGGACAATGTTCATTTTGAAAAACAGTTAATGATGGTCTCGTTTGCTATAGCAGACCATTTTATAAGAGAAAAAAAAGATATAAGGACGCTTCCGCGGAGTGTGCGTGACAATTTACGGAACATTCCCTGGGCTCTCAAATTTATCCGCGATCACAAAATAGATCTGGAGGCGAGCTCTTATGAACAAAGCGATTACGGGGTAAGATTTGAAGATGGAGTTGTGTCCATTAGATATTCAAAAGCCGGCCGGCTTCGCGAAATGCAGGTATGCGCTTTAGGGACTATAGATCCCGGCGATGGGGCATGGAGATCGACCGACCGTTTTGCAGTTAAAGACATCGAAGTGGATCCGGGAGCGTACGATGCCGGCGACGGAAGATCGAACGATCAGAAAACCGTACAACTTTCTTTTTCAATACTCGGCGCTGATCCCTCCCAACTTGAGTCCGAAGTTGATAAGATTATAGCCTGCGGGCTGGATTCCTTGCATGTCGATTATTTCGACGGGGCGTCCACCTTTGGCGATCGGGTAGATCCCAGTGGATCAATAAGGAAGATTTCTGACAGATCCATACCCATTTATGTGCATCTCTGGGCCAATGAACCTGGCAAGGCGCTCATAGACAAATTGATCGATGCGGGCCTTAAAGGCGGCCGCGACAAGATAATCCTTTCTTACGAATCTTTCTCAGATATAACCGATCTTATAGCCTTGGTTCTCTACATCAAACAGAGAGATCTTAATGTAGGGCTTTCACTTAATCCCGGTACCGATATATCGGTCCTGGACCGGCTTTGGAACTGTTTTGACAATAAGATGAAAACAGTGGTTGTTATGGGCGTCGTTCCCGGGCCGGCCGGACAGCAGTCCTTTATTCCCGAGACATTGGATAAAATACGCTCACTCAGGAAGATGATCGTGTCTAAAAATAAAGATATTGAAATAGAGGCTGACGGAGGGATAAACGCAAAAACATACAAGGATCTTCTTATCGCCGGAGCGGACACTTTATCTTGCAGGTCATTGTATCTCAAATCCTCGAACCTGAAAGAACGTGCCAGATCTATAAAAGAATATGCGGCCGCTCTTGTCAGTATCCGGGAGCGCGGCGAAATTGTTGATATATTAGAGAGTTTTTCTTTTTCCGTCGTAGCGGTGGTTGAGAGTGAAGGGGAACTGTTTGTAAGAAAACAGGCGCTTTTTTCCGGGGAAAACGAACTTATCCCGGAAATAAGGTGGATAAGAAGATTGCCCGATGAAATAAAACAGTTTTTTCCCGCAATGCTCGGTCATTCTCTTGAGAGGGGGAATGTGTTCTATGAAATGCCGTATTATGCGGAAACGACAGACTTAATGAAGCAGATACGCACCAGGGGGTTATCCTCGCAAAAAGTAAATGACATACTCGAGCGGATCCTTAGATCTTACCTTAAACAGTTCTCTTTGAGACAGGGGAAGGTAAAAGCCGATCCCGGATATTTAAGAAAAACAGTCGTTGAAAAAACTGATAGGAGATTGAATGAAGTTAAAAGGAGAGACGCGTCTTTCGGCGGTTTGCTGGATCCGGAATATCTTACTATTAACGGAAGGAAGTGTAAAAATATTCCGGCATTATTCAGCGAGATGGAGCACGATGGTGAGCTTCTTGAACAGCTTAATCCCAGGTATCTGCATTTTATTCATGGAGACTTGAGTTTTCAGAATATATTGACATCGGGAAATACTTTTTTATATGTCGACCCGGCAGGTAAGAACTCGGGCGATCTTGTGTACGATCTGAGTAAATTATCTCAGACGATATTCGGGAAGTTAGACCTCATTGAGAGAGGGGCTTTCAACCTGTCGATCGACGGGGAGATCGTTGATTTTTCTATCAAACAAACAGATCCGTGCTGGAGGGTATACAAGGAGTTGGAGGAGGGTTTTGACAGCGTCTTGAACAATACAGGCGTATCGGATTACCTTTCTGAGAATGATCCTTATTGGCGCTTGAGGCTGCAGCTCACTACGGCTTTGAATTTCGCCGGATACATGCTTTTCCGGCTTAATGATGAAGAAAAAGCAAAAGCTTTTTATGTTCAGAGCGTAATAATGATAAATGATTTCCTGGAAAGGTACAATAGCCTCAGTGAGTTCGGCAAGAGACTGATAAAAGAAAGGGCCGTGAAAGACGCGGAAGGCAAAAGAGTTACCCTCCCGGCGATATGCCCCATGTCAGAAAGTATCATAAGATCTTTTCTCGAGGTTGCCAAAGAAGACGGCACCATTCCGGTATTCATATCAACTCCTCGCCAGGTGGATGTTGAGGGTTCATATACAGGCTGGACCCAGGAAGATTACGTGAAGATAGTCAGGGATACCGCCGATGAGATAGGATATGAAGGGTCCATTTATCTCGAACGGGATCACGGGGGGCCCTGGCAGAGGCCTCAAGATAAAGAACTTTCTCTTCAGGAAGCTATGAAAAACGCCAAGCGTACTTACAGGGCCGACCTGGATGCCGGATACAATATTCTGCATATAGATGTAACGATGTTCGAGGGGGAAAAAGATAAGAAACTTGAAATAGGCGACATGATAGACAGGACAGTTGAGCTTATAGAGCATTGTGAAGAGTATAGGCTCAAAAAAAATATTCCTCCCGTTGCGTATGAGATAGGTTCCGATGAAAATCAGCGATCGCTGAAAAGCAATGACGATATAACCAGGTATGTAAAAGCGTTAAGAGAGAGATTGGTCCAGAAAGAGCTGGAATATGTATGGGACAATATAGTTTATCTTGTCATAGATACGGGAGCCAGAATATCCGGAAAGGGACAGATAGGGACTTTGGAATCGGAGAGGATAGTCAGGATATTCAAGATCGCCAGCAGTTTCGGGCTATATCTCAAACAGCATAATTCTGATTTTATGGAAGAGGATCAACTCAAGATCCTGCCTCTGGCGGGTATTGCCGCGGCTAATATCGGACCCGAGGTCTCAAAAGCCGAGTATGAAGCATTAGATGAACTTGAGAAGGAAATAGCGAGGCGGGATCCGGAGTTTGAACCTTTTTTTATGGAGTTGGTGGCCGAAGAGCTTGAACATGTGGGGCGCTGGAGGCACTGGTTCAAAGAATATGAAAATATATACGATCTTAACGAAGACGACAAAAGGGAAGTTCTTTTGAATTGCGGGAGATATGTACAGGATTATGAGAGCATAAAAACGGCCAGGCTGAGACTTTATAAGGAAGCGAACGCCCAGGGGATAGAGTTTCCTGAAAGGTTCATAAACGAAAGGATAAAGGAAAGGATCCGCTTTATCACCGGAGCGCTGGTCGCGCCTGCCGGGGTAAACATTAACGTTAACAGGGCGGTAGATGCTGTTCTGGAAAGTGACGCGTTAGCGTTTGATATAGACCGTACTATCACGCGTGAGAGGCGCGAGTCTATGACCGAGGGGGTCGCGACAGGTATGTTGAAGTTCTGCAAGGGAGGCATCGAGAGCCGGAAAAAGATCAGGATAGTGACAGGACGTCCCCTGTCAAAAGTCCGGGACAACGGTACGTTGGAACCATTCCTGGGCAAACTGCGTGAAATGAATATTGATGTTGATCTGGTGGTTTATGTTTCCGAAGGCGCGGGTAAATACGCGGTAACGAATAACGGGGAGTTCATTCCTTTTGAGGAATATAATAAACCGTTCACTACTTTCGAGGCCAACAGGATAATGGAAGTTTTGAGAAGGTTAAGCGCGAGGATAGGCGAAGAGCAGGGTGTCGAGAGCCAGGTGGATAAAGCCGGGGATATACGTTTTGAATGGAGGGCGTATGGATCGGACAATACTGAATATTATTTCGAGACCAATCCGGGAATACAGTATGAAGTTCCCAGAAAGACAAGATTTGAGTTAGGCACTCTCGCATTGGCCGAGTTGGTAGGGAACGGGGTCGAAGACGTCGACTTTATTGTCAGCGGGGGGACGACTATAGGTTTTGTCAGGAAAGGCGTATCTAAGAAAAGGGCGATCCTGGATATTATCCATGAAGATGGAACCGTTACATATTTCGGCGATGAGGTAGGGTCGGTTATAGATGTCAGCGGTAACGAAAAGGTTGGAAATGATAATTCAGTGGGAAGAATGATAGGAGACGGAGTTAAAGGGCTTCAGGTGGTCGCTTTAGATGAAGTTCCGACGGGAGTCCCCGAAGGAGTTATATGGATAGGAGGCGGAGTGGAGGGAACGACAAATATCCTGGAACACGCGCATTATGTAAGAGGAAGGTCTCTCAAGCGGATGCAGGACATGCAGTTCCTTTTGGAGCAATACGATATAACGGATGAAACCTTGCTGAGCGTAACGGAGCTTGAGAAAGGTAAAGGCATCCATGACCCGTTCTACAAGGTCAGATCGGGAAAAGGCAATTATATCCTGAGGCATGTGAACCCCAATGTTTTCGACGGTGATTCTCTTGAAGCCGTTCGGTATGAGATCTGGGTGGTTAATTCCCTTAAAAACGCGGGCATACCGGTAGTTCCGGTAGTGGAGAAAAGTAAGCTGGAAGGCTGGGAGGAAAAACCGGAAGACAGGTATATTTGCAGAGATGAAAACGGTAAATTCTTTATCCTGTACGAAAATATGGAGGAAAACAGATTTGACGGGATAGAGGTTTCGTCATTTTCCGCTGTAACGGATCAAAAATATGAGAGCATGATCGATATGATCGCCGATATCCACAAGATCTTTTTAGCGTCGTACTGCCCCTACGAAAGGGAACGCCTTGCCGGCAACATGCTTGATATAAGGAAATTAACGAAAAAACTCAGAAGGATGCACGACATTGTAAGGGAGAAAAAGTATAAGCAAAGAAGGCCTGTTACGAGAGGTGAACGTTTCGTGCTTGAGAACTCCGGATTCGTGGCGGATCAGATAGATGAAATGTGTAAAAATCTGGGGTACTACTATGGCAGACAGGACATGCGGAGAATACCCATACACGGGGATTTTACGCCGACCAACAACATATTCAGGGAAGATGAGATAGCCGGCATAATCGATTGGGAATATTCCAGGGTAGACATCATGATATTTGATCTGGCCGCTATGCTGAGGCAGGGCTTGCCCGGAGGTAAATATGATTTTTCCATCAACAACATCAGGCGTCTGGTTTTTGGATATAACGAACTGAATCCCCTGACCGAAAGCGAGATCAGGGCGCTACCGGAAGTATTCCGTTATAAACTTGTGGACAGGCTCTCGAGAATGGCCACCCCCTGGCGTTATTTTGAGGGGATGGATTTTGATTTTCAAGGCGCTTCGGAAGAAGAAAAAACCGCCCTGCTCATAGACAAGAACGATGCATTATACGAGTGGCATGTTTCCTTGGTCGATGCCTTGTGGAATTTCACGGCATTGATAGAGGACGGGTCTTTTGAGAGAGAGATCGTCAGGCCCCTTCTCATGAGAAATGGCATCATTGATGGCGATGAGGAGAGAGAGGCGGCGCCGGAAAAACTTTCCGGTGAAGTAATAAACGAAACTCTTGAAGGGCTGAAAGAAAAGAGCCCCTTTTCCATATCCATGAGAAGAACATTAGGTGATATAAGTTTCAAGGAATTGATCGATGACGCTCGTCCGGCTGACGAAGTCTGCCGGGAAAACAATAAGATATGGGCCAGAGAAGGTAATTACTACGATAACGGCTGGCTTAAGATCATGAGTGATTTCGAGATAATTTTCCAACACAAATATGCCGTAATATATCGTGTGCCTACGGGTAATATTTATGTTGCCATAAGAGGGAAAGATGATCAAAGGGTGGCGGATAACAAAGATATGGCTGTCATTGAAGTCGTCCTTAACAGCGACTATACCGTGGCCAAGATCGCGGTCAAGCATCCGGTATCCGAGTATGATATGTCGCGCTCATCAATGGCCATACAGCTTACCGAGGCGGAAGTTTTTGATAAATATTCTATGCTGGGGGAAGCTCTCAGGTATCAGTTAGTATGGCAGGAAGTTGATGGGGAGTCCCGTTTCAGGGAGGTAATGGATGATAGAACAATAGAGCTGGGCAGTCTGGTCGAAAGGGCCATAAAGGACCCTTCGGTGATGAGTGAAAAGGATATTTCCAGCATAATGTCTTTAAGGTACATAAAAAGTAAAGTTATAAGGATGCGCGCGTTAACGGCGCTTGGTATCCTTTACGACGCGGGAAAGATCCCCGAGGAGGTGTTCAAAAATGCCGTCAGAGATCTCATAGATCAAAATATTGAGGAGGGGTACAGGGTTATTGAAAGGGCTATAAAATATGACGCGGATTTCATAAAAGACACTTTTAAGAACATTTATGGAGAAGATGCCGAGACCGATGACATTTCCAGCGTGGATATAATGTATTTTGATCAGGCGGAAGAGAAAGATATTTATAAGGTTATCTTCAACCTCACGGAAAACAGGGGGGCAAGGGTGGCTATTATATCCGTAATAAGGCAGGATGAAATAAATATATCATTATCTCAGGACGCGATAAACACTTCGACCAGGGCGTGGCGGGAAATATGCGATCATGGTATCGGCACGGTGGCTAAGTTGGGGGCTATGTACTGGGAGCTGGACTACAGGGCCAGGATGGTCAACTTTGCGATAGATCCGGGTAAGGGTAAAAAAGAAGAGCCCCTGGTCAATAATATACAGGTCATTTCCAGGGAATATATTGAAGGAGAGACCCTGTCGGAAATACTATCTAATAAGCACATGTCCGAATCTGAAAAGAAAAAGGCCATTGCATCTTGCAGGGAAGAATCGGAGAGATTTTTCCTGCAAACGATGGAGACAACAGGCAAGGGGTATTTCATAGAGGATCCCCGCCCGAGTAATTTCATGCTTTACAAAGTTGACGGGAAATATGTGGTAAGGCTGATGGATCTTGACAGGCTTGTTGAGTTCCCGAATATGGTAATGCTGAGGAAAGTGATCAATAAGTTCATGCCGAGGGTCGTGAATATGAGGACTGTTTTTGTGAACATGGCGGATAGGAACGCGGAGGAAGTAAGGCCGCCCCTGGCGATATCGAGTCTTACTTCCGCCGCAAAAAAGAGTTTCGGTGACGACATAAATATAGATGTCGTGGATCTCGGCCTTAAACATGATGGGTTTGACATGGGAAAATATGTCGGGGAAAGGAATGCCAATATAGTGTGCATTTCTATACCCGCTTCGTCTTTGTTCGAACACGCGCTTGAAGTTGCAGAACAGATCAAGGACGCTAACCCGGATGTTTTTGTGGTGGCGGGAGGTATCCATCCTACGGTAGATCCGGCAGGTGTCATGGCTTATGATTGTTTTGACGCGCTTGTTAAAGGCGAGGGAGAGAAGGTCCTGGTCGAATTTCTCGGAACGTTTTTGTCCGGGGGAGATTGGATGCATATCGGAGGTTTGATGTATAGAGACGAGTCCGGGGGGATCGTTGATACGGGACCGGCAGAAACGATAGAACTTGACGATCTGCCGAAAGATATTTTTTCTGAAATAGATCTATCTGAATACGATCTGGGCCTGAATGAATTCGGAGGTGAAAAATTTTTGCCGGTTACCGCTTCAAGAGGATGTCCGTATAAATGCAGGTTCTGTTCTTATACCGCGGTTGCGGGAAAGACAAGGTTCAAAACGCCCGAGAGGATGGTGTCCGAAATAGAAGGGTACGTCGAGAAGTATGGTATTCATAATTTCTTTTTTTATGACGATACTTTCACTCTTAACAGGGATTTTGTAAGGAATTTTTGTAATATGGTCATAGATCGCGGATTAAATATCCGATGGCGTTGCTTTACGAGAGCGGATAGGGTGGATGAAGATCTTCTTCTTTTAATGCGAAATGCCGGTTGTAGTCATATCGCGTTCGGTCTTGAATGCGCGGATGAAGAAGTTTTAAATAAAATAGACAAAAAAGCCGCTTTACAAGAGTACAGGGATGCGTGTTCTTTGGCTAAGAAAGCCGGTATAAGGGTGAAATTGTTCTTACTGTTTGGATTGCCGGGGCAGACCGCCCAAAGTGTCGATAAAACCATAGATTTTCTGCGTGAAGTATCCCCCGAGGAGATAGACGCGCAGTTTTTCGTACCGTATCCCGGGTCGGAATTTGCCGCATATCCCGGGGAATGGGGCATAACTATACTGGATCCGGCTTACACGGGTTTCCGGCAAAGAGAACAAAGGAGAGGCGGTGAGGAGGTCCATCCGGTAGTGGAAACACAGTGGATGAAAAGATCCGATATAGAGGCCGCCAGAAAAAGAACATTGGAGGAATTTGAGAAGATAAGGTCCGGCAATGTAAATTTTGAAATCCCAAGAGAAGGAATAGTTGAAGTGTTGGAAAAGACGCCCTTATATTCGGTGATCTTATTGAACCGTGGAGGTAAACTTTACGTTCGAAAACAGGCTTGGCCTACGGGTGAGATGCTGGTTACAAAAGAGATAAGGCAAGTTGAAAAACTTCCCGGAGATCTGAAAGGACTTATAAGTGTGTCGGAACGGCCCGGGTATACCTATTACGAAATGCCGCACGATATGGATTCCTGGGGCAGGGGACAGGTTTTGATAGCTGAAAATCTGGAAAAGGAAGAGAGGTCTCGAATAAGTTCCGAACAGGCCGATCTGAATAAACAAAGATCGGTAATGTCCGAACTACACGAATTGAACATGGATCTTATACCCCCGGTACCCGATGGCAGGACCGTATATTATGTTCTCCCCGAAAGTATAATACCGGGAGAGGATTCTCTGGCTTCTGCCGATTTTGACCAGAGAAGCTCCTTCAGAGATGTTTTTGCCCGCTTGAGACGTGATTATTCCGGCAATAGAGAAAAGATAATTATGGTTCCCGATGACAAAATGGATAATGTGGAAGATGTCGCCGTGCTTATTGAGCGCATAAGAGAATACGAACACGAGGTTAGCGGACGCGAAGTGGAGATGAATTTCGCTCTTACCAGTGAAAAGCAGCTTGATCTGATCCCTGAAAGCGCCAAAGCCCTGATCTTTGAGGCAGAAGGCGGCAATATCGGGTCTATACGCCAGATCGAAGGTATTATAGCCGCGTTAAGGACGCTTCATATTGCCGATATTAAGGAAAGAAATAACAGATTATCTGTGATATACAGATTGCTTACCGAGAAAGATCCTCCCGAGGTTTTTCCGGGAGACCTTAGGGAACTTGCAAGAGTGGTTAAATTTGTATTACCTCCTGTTCTAATATTGGACAGTGACGGATTAAAAGAACTGAACGATCAAATGCAGATCTTTATAGAGTTCGCATGAGCAGTTTAAAGGGTACAGGCTGCTTTATTCTCTCGTGAATAAAACAGCGAGAATAAAGGTAACATTTCAGTCGTCCGCAGTAAATTCCCGTGCCGTCGTCACGAGGGTATCACCTCAGTTCTCCGCGGTAAATTCCCGCCCCGTCGTCACGAGGGTATCACCTCAGTTCTCCGCAGTAAATTCCCGTGCCTTCGTCACGAGGGTATCACCTCAGTTCTCCGCAGTAAATTCCCGCCCCGTCGTCACGAGGGTATCACCTCAGTTCTCCGCAGTAAATTCCCGCCCCGTCGTCACGAGGAGCCCTGTACCATACGGTACAGGGCGACGAAGTGATCTCATAATATGAAAATATTTCGGAGAGAGATTGCTTCGGCTCTATGCCAAGTCTGCCGAAATCCTGAGCCATAGCATTTATCGCGATACGAAGGGCTTCACCCGCCTTCGGCGGGCTCGCAACGACGGTATAGAAGTCTATTTTGTAGAACCCTATTTAGAGGGATAGAGTTCTGCGGAATAGCGTTTTCACGTCATTGCGAGGGAGCGAAGCGACCGAAGCAACCTCATAATTTATTGTATTTATTGAGATTGCTTCGTCACTCACTTCGTTCGTTCCTCGCAACGACGGGCGTGGGGAGATTGTTTCACCCGCCTTCGGCGGGCTCGCAACGACGGTCGGAGAGAGATTGATTCGGCCCTATGCTAAGTCTGCCGAAATCCTGAGCCTCGTATGTTCCCACAAGACGAAGGGTTTCACCCGCCTTCGGCGGGCTCGCAACGACGGTCGGAGAGAGATTGATTCGGCCCTATGCCAAGTCTGCCGAAATCCTGAGCCTCATATGTTCCCACAAGACGAAGGGCTTCACCCGCCTTCGGCGGGCTCGCAACGACGTCGAAGAGAGACTATTTGCCCTTTTAGCGTGGAAATCATGTTAGTAATAAAAAAGTTAAGTTTTGTATTGTTGACAATTTTGAGCAATGTGTTAGACTGATAGCGTTAGAAAATTTAAAAGGTTAATGTTGATAAAATGAAAAGAGAAAAAATTGTTTTATTTCATGTTACCGTGTTTTTATGGCATAATGCTTTCGCTATCAGGAAGTTTTTTAAAACCTATAGACGTTTAAAAAGTTGGAGTTGAGCGCATTAAAAAACATACAAAAATTTTTTCACAACGAGTTATGAAAACAAAATCACAAATTCTTCGAAAGGCATAAAAATGGAGGCATAAATATGAATGTTTGGAAAATATCATGGTCCAAACTGAAGGGTATATTCAGGCAACCCGCGCGCGGTATTTCAGACGATATTGAGGGAATATCGACTTTCAGGCGGCGTCATGCCCTGTTCTTCAAGACGACGGCGATGTTCCTGATATTGGCGTTCCTATCGGCCGATATAGTAAGGGCGCAGGGGGCGGCACCTTTGTGGCAGAATACTAAGGCCGATATGCCGGTAAGAACGCCGGAAGTACACGGTATAGAAGTTCCCTACGAACAGGGAAAACCCGTGGACGCCTACAGCAATGGCGGAGACGAAATAATTATCAATATTCAGGATGCCCACGCGTCGCTTTCCGCGCAATATTCCATAATAGATCTTCTGCAGTCGCTCTACGCGAAATACGACCTTGACGTTATAGCCCTCGAGGGAGCCGAAGGGCCGCTCGACCTTTCTCTTTTGCGTTCATTTCCGGATGCCGATGTAAGGAGAAGGACCTCGGAAGGCCTTATGCGCGAAGGGCTGATGTCGGCGGGCGAGCTGTTTTCCATTATCTCGGAAGATTCCCTGCATGTTTACGGTATAGAGAGCGACGATCTTTATCAGGCGAACATAAAGGCGCTTAACGATATCATGGACACGCAATCCGAAAGTCTTTCAAACACGATGGCGCTTCAGCGCGCGCTCAACGTGCTGAAGGAACGCATATTTTCGGATGACCTCATGACGCTTACCGAACACGCGTACAAGCACAGGGAAGGAGATGTGACTTTTGCCGAGCATTGGGATGTGGTGTCCGATATAGCCCTTCGTCATGGGATAACGATCACGCCGGCTGACGGGCTTAGCGATCTTTTAACGACCATTGAACTTGAAAAGGAAATAGATTTTAACAGGGCCAATAGGGAGCGTAACATAGTGATAGACGTTCTTTCCAGGATGCTCGAGAAGGACGCGCTTGAGGAATTGGTGCAGATAAGCGTACGCTTTAAAACGGGGCGTGTGTCGCAGGGAGAATTTCACCGGTATCTGGCCGCCCAAGCCGAGACAGCGGGCCTGGATCCGGAAGAGTACGGGAATCTCATATCTTTTACGCGCTATGTGACCATATACGAAGATATGGATATTTTGGAGATATTCGGTTTTATGGACGATATAGAAAGAACGGTTCGGGAAAAGCTTTTCCGAAACGATGAAGAACGCGAATTGTACCACATTGACAGGGCCCTGCGAATTATTGAAAAGTTATACACGATATCCTTGACCACAGACGACCGCCGGTATATGAGCGAATACGGCGAATATTTCACACGCGAAAAAATAAAAGAGTTTATCCGTGAAAAATGCCATAAGTACGCTCTGAAACCCGATGAGAAGTATGATCTCGACGCCATTTACGGGAATTTGCATAAAGGGTATGAGTTTTACGAATTAGCCGAAAAACGCAACGCGGCTATGATACAGAAAACGGTTAAAGCGATGCGCCAGAACGGAAAGAAAGCGGCAGCTCTTATAACCGGAGGATTCCACTCCGACGGGCTTAAGGGGCTCATCAAGGGTAATGGGTTGTCATATCTTGTTATTCTGCCTAAATTCGAGAATGACAAAGACCGGCCCTACATTACGGTGCTTACAAACAGAAAACAGCCGTATGAGGAATTAATAGCGAAAGGGGAATATTCTCTTGCGGTGCCTTTATATTCGACCGGTCCGGACAAAACGCGGATAGTTGACAAAGTTTTGATGGATATCGCCGCAGGGGTGGGAAATCAACTTTTTGCAGGAAAAGCCCTTGCCGATATAGAACAGAAAATGCCGGATCTGAGGCGGGAAATGTATCAAAGGGCCCGGGAAGAGCTGGGCTCTTTGGAAAATAGAAGCAAGGGGTGGGAAAAGAGACCTGAAGGGACAGTTGAGGATGTATCTCATGTTCTGGGGATAAGATCGCCTGCCGACGGCAGCCCGGCGGATATTGACGATAAAGTTGAATTTTCGGTAAAGCCAATAAGGCCGCGCGGACGCCTTGTGGTAAAAGTGACACGCAGAGACGGTGACGGGGAACGATCGGTCTATGTAGAACGGCTCAAGGACGGGGAAGTGAATGTAATAAGAGCCGATGATACCCTTCCGGAAGAAATAGCCGAGGCAGAGAAAGTGGAAGACCGGCGCAGAGGGCGGAGAATAGACGCGCCCGGGGTTGACGATAAAGCCGGGCTTACAAGACGGGACTTGCTAAAAGGGATCTTAGCGGCCGCGGCGGCGCAGATACTTCCGGGCGCGAACATGTCAAAAGCGGACGATAGGCGCTATCTGATCACAAAAGGAACCGAGATACAAAAAGATACGCTTGATGTTTTTTCCCGTCCCGGGGATGTGAAGCGTTATGTCCTGTACCGAAAGATCGATCCTGTTTCGCGGGAGGAAGCCGGCATCATATTGACACGCGAATCAGTCAAGCACCCGATGGAGTACAAATATGTCAAGATAGCGGGAGATGAAGTGGTTTTGGACATCAACTATGACGTTTTCGACGCGTGGGCATCGATGAGAAATGTAGCCCCGGCGCCGCATAGCATGGTGCCTTATGAAACGATATCCGAGGAAGTGAAAAAAAGCATTTTAACTCCTCTTAAGCAAAAATACCCCGAAGAGATGGCCAATATAAGCAATGTTTCCGACGATGAATGGGTAGATATTTTTGTCGACCTATGTGAAGTACATCGGCTTACCCCGCCTATGGCCAAGGCCCATATCGAAGGGGTTGGAAAGTGGCTGGCGGTAATAATTAAGAAACTGGAGCAGTTAAATGCCGGGGTGGAGATGGTTCCTGAAATACTTTTTATGCCGATATACGATATACGTCCGTATGACCAGACATACAGAGTAAAGCAAGGGTTCCCGGATTTGCTTACTTTGTTGAGTCTCGCGGACTATATGCAATCGCTTGAAACCGACATAAGTTTTCACAAAAAGACGGGCCGGGATGTATCAAACGATTACCTTGTTCCGATATTGAGAATAGGGGTCGAGTCGCATAGGCGGTATCCCGGAAAGATCGATATGGATGCCGTACAGACCGAACAGGAAATAGCTCGGATCAGGAAGCAGATAGCCAACCGCCGTATTTTTCAGGCCTGGCATATGGCGCGTATTCACTATGCTGAAGGGGTTCATTACGACGCGAAAAAACCGATGATGGAATCGGCCATAAGGCATGCCCGTGCGGAAGAGAGGATAGGCGCTCTTTCCGTGGGAGCCGATCCCTGGTTCATAAAATATTTCAGGCCCAAATTCAGAGGGGCTTTCGACAGGGAACGTTTTGAGGAATCAGCCGCTTTTTCAAGGTATTACTCGCATATGGTCGCTCAACGTATGAGCCCTGAAGGGTACCGGGCCATGGAAAAAACGAGAAGCGAGCTGGGCAAACTTTTGAATGAGGAGTTCGGTGATTACAACGAGTTGTCGTTAGAAGAACTTGTCGCCGTACCGGAGGCGCCGGATTCAGGGTTTTTCAAAGCCGTTTATGATCTATTCAGTTTTCCTGAAATGTACAAAGGGTCCGCATCGGAGCCTCTTATACTTACGATGAAACGCATGACGGAACTGGATCGTTTATTCAAGGCGTTCAAGTCAATCATAGAACATCATCGTGTGCGCGGCACCCATCTGGGGGATGTTTCCGTAAGTGAAATGCAGAGGATAATGGACAGTACGGTCCATAACGCCGATTGGAGAGCTTTTTTCAAAAAGGTAACGGCCGGTCAGAAAAAAAGATTTAAGTCCCCGGACATATTCAAAATACTCTTTTTCGTCAATACGCGCCAGACGGGTCCCGTCCTCATAGAAGAGGGTCCCGATAAGGGCAAGTACGGGAACACGTATTACAGGGCCGATTATAAAACGGTCGAACACACGGAGATACTTGTTCTTGATGCCAGGGAACGCGCGCTTTACAAGGAGGAATACAGCCCTCAAGGTAAACTGCGGCTTAAAGTAAGGTCCCTGTATTTTGATAAAGCCTCAGAGGTTGAGGTCAAGGGCGCCAAGGACGGAGAGATACACAAAATTTCAATACCCGAGGGGGCGGAGAGACATTCCATAGAAAGGTATTACCAGACTAAAGCCGAACCGGTCGGAACGGAAGTGGTAATTGTAGATAAATCGTCAAACCTGATATACAAAAGGACCAAAACGGGAGATACCGTCACGGTACACAGGAAATTTACCCGCGCGGGGGAGAAATATCCCACAATGAGGATGGAGCGGTATAGATCCGGCGCGCTCTCGGAATGGGCCGAATATCAGGTGCGCGGAAAACGATGGTTCATGACCGGGCATGAGAACTTAGAGAGTAATGAAAAGGCCTCCTTTGAAATAAGCGAAATACCGTCTAAAGAAGGAGTTAATAACCTTGTTCTGGAAGGGCAAAGGAAGGATGCCCAGGGCAGGCTGCACCGGCACAGAACAGTGTTCCGTGGCACGGATGATTTTTTCGATACTCCGGCCGAAGTGCTTGAGGATAAACAGATAACCACTCAGGCCATATTGGGCCATGAATATAAGACTACGCGTGAAACGAAGCTTAATAGGGATAGGGAATTACCGCGGAAAGTTCTCGATAGATTAGAGAAAATGAGCGAAAGGGAAGATTTCACCGCGATCCTGCCCAGACGGTTCATATGCAGGGAGATGTCCGAGCGATCCGAAAAAGACGGAGAGGTTGTATCAAAAAAGAGCGAAATTATCGTTTTGTACCCTGACGAGAAAGTTTTTTACAAACAGTCCATAGATGAGTCCGGGCCGTTTGCCCGCACGGAGATCATGGCCCGTAACGCCCGAAATAACGCCATCTTACAGCAGGTATTTGAAGGGGACACTTTCGTGGAGGAGAATACCCAGCTTGTAATAGACGAGAACACGCCGGATGAGAAATGGATACAGCTTGAGACCCGCTCGTTCGGAGTTTACGCCGATCCGCGTGAGCGACCCAGAAGATACACGCATCTGGAGCATTTCGGGAGCATATACCTGCAGGATGGCCTTGTGCGGCGGTACCATGACAACAAGGAAGTCCCGCTTATAGGCAGTTTCTTTAAAAACATGGACAAAGATGAACATCGTGACCCTGAGTTTAAAGCCACGGAGGACCTGAAAGGGATATCAATACCCCGCGGGTCTTTCTGCGGTGTTACTCTTCATTACGATCCCCGCGACCAGAGAACGGTAGTCGCGCGTGAATACCGTGTAACCGACCCGCAGGGCAACCTTATTTTTTCGAATACGGTGAACGAATATTCCAGTATACAGTTCGTCTATGATCCGCGGGATAATACGGTCAGGCAAACCGTCTTTATTAACGGGCATCTTATTAAGGATGAGTCCTATTACGACCGTGACCTCTGGATACTGCTGGAAAGTAAGATTTTTAAGCCGCGCGAAGACGGTTCCGGCGGGACATACCTGTATGAACATCATACGGCGGATGAGATCACACCTGAAAGCCCCGAGGATGTGAGGATGTATGAACAGCTTGACGGGACCCGTTCCGAGATACTGGCCGGCAGGCATAGCAAGGTAAAAAGATATGACGGGAAAGGGAGAGTCGCAACTAGCCAGATAATCTACAGTTCCGAAATGAAAGAGGACATCTCCAGGGCGGGTGTCTGGGGTAATTTTGAGATGATCGAGAACGGGGAACGTCTCAAACAGACATACAGGTCTATTCCGATAATGGACGGTCAAGATCATGGGCCCTTCGTAATAGAGAATGTAGGGACTTTCACCATAAAGGGAAGGTTCTTGAGCATTTTACGGCCCGGGGAAACAGAAGCGACGGTCATAGAGGCCGATAATAACAGCAAATTCAGCATAGAGCGTCAGTGGAAAGAGGGGGAAGGGGGACGGAAGA
>Ga0172377_10000226_pt1 | contig 50572 bp, 43 predicted proteins | sample Pumphouse3metaG_FD_119749 | JGI IMG/M metagenome (GOLD analysis project Ga0172377, IMG submission 119749) | Leachate microbial communities from a municipal landfill in Southern Ontario, Canada - Pumphouse #3 metaG | ecosystem: Engineered > Solid waste > Landfill > Unclassified | place: Canada...
GGAATTATATCTTCAGCCATAGATGGTGTTAATGTAGCGAATGCTATAAAATAATCCTTCTTAGCTACATTGCTTTCTTTGGTTTTATAAACATAGAAAAAACACAGAAAAGTCTCTGTCACGCAGATTTGGAAGATTGGCAGATAAACTTGTAGGTGTTTTTTTGTGGTGTATACATATAGGAAGAGCACAGAAAAGTCTCGGTCCACGCGGACGTGGGGGACCACCAGTAATAATACTGGTGGTGGCTCTTTTCTGTGCTCTTCCTATATGTATTATAAATAATACTTTACTGATTAGCAGTTGCCATCTCCGCAACCATCTTCACAACTACCATCGCTGCAGCCTTGACATCCGTCACATCCACCAGCAGCTTGTTGGTTTAAACCTCCTTGAATTTCAGCTTCTGTAGCTTCTCTAACTGATAATACTTTTCCTGAAAAATCAAGATCTTTACCTGCCATTGGATGATTAAAATCCATTTTTACAGACTCAGCAAGAACTTCAAGAACTACACCAGGGATAACTTGTCCCTCAGCATTGCTCATAGGAATAGAATTACCAACTACTAATAAATCTTCTCTTAACTGACCATCAACCTCGAAAACATTTTTTGGTATCTCAATTATAGCTTGAGGATTTGGTTGACCATATCCTTCTTCAGCTGTAAGATGAAATTTAAAATCTTCTCCTTCTTTTTTACCATCTAAATTCTCTTCAAATTTAGGAATAAGCATTCCTTGTCCGAAGATAAATTCAAGAGGTTTTGCTTCAGTGGCTTGGTCAGCTATTTTACCGTTTACTTCAAGAGTATATGTAATTGCTACTACTTTGTTTTTGTTAATTTCCATTATTACTTTTTATAAATAGTGATTAAAATTGTTTATAATATTTTTTTTGATTTTGACTGTTACAAAGATTATTTGCCGTTAATATTTACATTGTCAAATGCTAACGTAGGAATTCTCCAACGACATCCACTCCTAAAGTCACTACCAATATGTCTAATATCGTGCCATAAATTAACTATATTACCTGTCATATTCATCTCCTTGACAGGCTCAACTATCTTCCCATCTACGAAATAATACCCTTCTATTCCATATGAAAAGTCCCCCGTACTACCATTACAATTGCCTCCATTAAAGCCTGTAATCAATATTCCAGTACCTATTTCTTTAATAATCTCCTCTTTATTACTCTTTCCTAAAGGAGATAACTCCGGTATAGAAATTCCTTCTATCGTAGCAGGAATACTAAGCTTATTTGAAACATAAGTATTTATGAAATAAGTAGTTAATACGCCTTTATCGATAATTTTTCTACTTTTGGTAGCTACACCCTCATCATCGAAATATCTGGCACCCATGGCACCCACTTCGAAAGGATTATCAGACAAAGTGACAGACTCAGGGAAAACCTGCTCTCCTAATTTATCCTGTAAAAAAGAAACTTTCTGCTGAATAGCATTACCATTAAGGGCTTGTATAATTGGAGAAACTAGTTGATTAGACACTACATTCTCTATTACTGTAGTATATTTACCAGATTCTAAAGTTTTTCCATTAACCATACTAACAGTTCTGTCAAAAGCCTTGACTGCACTATCCTTCTTTAAATCTTTAAACCGTATAGCACTATTATACCACCAGTTTTGTGGTCTTGACCCATCTTCAGCTAAAATAGAACATTCTGTAGAAATGGCATAATATGTCTGAATATTTGTTCCTTCGAAACCTTGAGAATCTATAATAAATTCTTTATTAAAACTATCTTCATATTCTGTAGTGCTAGAAACCAATCTCTTATCGTTACTATCAATTTTTGAAGCTACCTCTCTAAGAAAATCTTCTTTCATCTCTATAGAAATATCCTCATAATTCTCATCGAATTGTTTTAAATCTGGATCTGTACTCTTAGCTTTATAATAACGATCTTTATCTGGAAGTGTTCTACATGCATCTTCTGTAAGAAATCTAGTAGATTCTATAGCTTTTCTTAGAAATGGTTCAAGTTCTCGTTTCTCCATTTTATTAGTAGAGAATGTCCCATATTTATGGTCAACGAATATTTGAAAATACATTGATGCTCCCCCAGAACTCTGTAAGTGATCCAATTCTCCATTCAGAAGAGAAAGACGTACAGTTTGTTCTTCGCTATAACTAATGTTAACAGCATCAGCACCCATCTCCATAATCATTTTTAAAGCCTCTCTAGCGGGTGTTTTGTTTATAAAAACTTTCTCCATTAATTTATTCCTCCGACTATTAATTTTTTAATAGAAACACTAGGCATTCCGCATGACACAGGTACATATTGACCTTTTCCACATGTCCAAGTCCCATTATCTACATAAGAATTATTAGCTACTGCCGTTATATCAGCAAGTGCTTGTGGCCCATTTCCAATAATATTAGCGTCTTTTATTGGCTGAGTTAATTTACCATTTTCGATCATATATCCAGTTTTTACGAAAAAGGTAAAATCTCCAGCACCTATTTGAACTTGTCCATTTGAAAAAGAATCTACATAGATTCCTTGTTTGATATCTTTAATAAGATCTTCTTCGTGTGCTGTCCCATTTTCCATATATGTAGCTCGCATTCTCGGAAGAGGAGCATAACGAAATGATTCACGACGACCATTTCCTGTAGGCTTTACATTATAAAAATTAGCACTTATACGATCATGTAAATAAGAAGTTAAAACTCCATCACGAACCATATATGTTTTTTGTCCTCGAATTCCCTCATCATCAAAATTTATTGAACCACGATTATAAGGAATAGTAGCATCATCTACTATATTGATTCCTTTCATGCATATCTGCGTTCCAAATTTATCTGAGAAGATAGAGGTCTTTTTTCTATTAAAATCAGCCTCGAAGGAATGCCCGATAGCCTCATGAAGAAGTATTCCAGAACTACCAGAACTCATAACTACTGGCATTTCGCCACCAGTTGGTTGTTTAGCAGTAAATAAAAATTTACAACCTTCGACTGCCGTTTGAGCTAATTCTTGAATCATATCATGTGATATGAATTCAAAACCTTGTCTGAAACTTTTAGAAGCTGTATAATTTTCTGTATGTCCCTGGTCTGCCATTATGCATGTTGCTATAAGAGAGGCCATAGGTCTTTCATCATAAAAACATTCTCCAAGAGAATTAAAAAATAAGACTTTAGTATTACTATCAGATAATCTGACAATAGCTTTTATTACTTTTTCATCTTTTGAAAGAATTAAATCCCCAAGTTCTTTTACATATTCTATCTTTTCAGATACAGAATGAGTTTCCCAAGGAGAATAAATAGGATAGAAGTTATTAACTTTATCCTCGCCTTTATTTAAAATATTAATACTCGATGGAGCACTAAGTATATTTGAATTGTCTGAAGCTATTTGAGCCGCATTATTAGCAGCTACCAACATATCTTTCAGATTAGTCTTTTCTGAATATGCATAGCCAGTTTTTTCCTTAGCTACTACCCGAATACCCACACCATAATCTATGTGAGACCCAATTGAATTAACTTCTCCATCTTGCAGTAATAAATTATTAGATATACTATGCTCGAAAAAGATATCAGCATAATCTCCACCTTTGGATAAAGCTTTATCTAGCAATTTTTTTATATCGCTATCATCTATTCCAAAGAGTTTATAGTAATTTGTGATTTTATCCATATATTTTTTTGCTACGATCTTTCGCACTTCTTGCAAAAATAAGCAAAAATATAGAGAATATCACATATTCTCCATATAATAGCATCAAAAAGAAGATGCTATAAATTATCTATCGCGAAATTAAATTTCAGTAGCTTTTACTTTAATAAGGCGACCTTTATCAGAGAATGCCAAATCAGAGTTGCTTTTTTTCTTTTCTTGTATTAGTTTCTCAAAAGAGAGATTCAGCCCATTGAGAATATTATCTCGAAGTTCTCGTGTTTCTAACTCGCTCATAATTTACTAATTGGTTATATAAGGTTTTATTATGTAGTTTAGTCGTAATTCCTTTACCTCCTTCAGCGATTATCTCAATAGGATTATTTGAGTTGTCTATTATAATCCAATAATCACTAGCCTCAAGATAATAATGAAATAGATGATGTATTCCCATATCGTATCTTCTTATTATCTTATCTTCACTTACGTTATGTCCGCCTGATTTTACTCTAAGCTTAACTCTCTCGATAGCAAGAGAAGGCATATTCAACCAAAAATATAGGAGTGTAACGACATATCCTTGTTTTTGGGCTTCTTTAATGATTTGAAGATGGGTACGTGTAGCAAGCGTAGTTTCCATCGCGAAATCTTTTTTTTGTTCAAGAAGATTCCTAACTCTCATTATCATTATTCTACCAGCCTGGATAGATGCTTTTTCTGGAGCAAAAGGTGAAATACCTTTAGCTATTTCATCTGCATTTACAAACTCGTTACAATCTAACATTTCCGGTAGAATAGTATATGAAGCAGTCGTTTTTCCGGCTCCGTTACAACCTGAAATGATGAAGAGTTTTGGCATATTTTAAATCAAACTTATAACAAATATAATATATTTTTTTATTCTTTGTTCTATTTTATTAGACTTTTCCTATAAAAGTTATTAACTTTTTTATACATCTAACTGAAATAGAGCAAAATCTCCTTTTGTAGGGTCTCCAGGGAAGATTTCATTGAGATATTCAGTGATTTCCAGAGCAGTTTTTATATTAAAATTATTACGCTTAGTCATATTATATTTTTGAGCACTATTAAATACATGAATGTCAAGAGGAATGATTAAATCTTTTGGAGAAATATTCTTCCATATACCTAGATCGACAAGTCCGTCATTACGCACCATCCATCTTCTATACATATGTATCTTTTTATTCGCTGCATTTTTATCAGGCTTTTGTCCAAATATTTCTGTTCTCAGTTCAGCAGGAGAGAGGATAGCTAAACTTTGATTTTCTAGGTAAAAGCGTCTAAGGTTACTACATATTTTAGCTATATCACGCCATTTAATAGTCCTATGAATAGATTTATCTTCAGAACGATATTCAGGAGTATAATCTGCTGCTCCTTCTATTACTATATCTGAAGGATTACAATTAGAGGACATACCTCGCATTACATAATTATATGGCTGCCATCTCATTTCATCCAATAAACGTTTAGTATCGCGGACTATCATATCACGCCTTCCCCAAGCTAAATGAGCAGCGAAAAGACCAGATATTTCTATATCTTGTAATGAAGCCTTTCCTTGTTTAAATAAATCATAAAAATGATGAGGGAAAGTTATAGGATCTACATCTTTGAAATATTTATAATCATTATATTTCTCTGCTGTTCTGCGTATTAAGCTTTTTATATCATCATGATTTATGTTAGTTTCTATATTTTTCGAGTTATTAGACTGGAGTGTATCTCTTGTATTCACGATTTGTCTTATTTTTATTATTAACAAATATATAAAAAATCTGTATCTTTGCGTCTAATTAGAAAGTTTTAACAGACAATGGAAAACAAAAACGAAGAAACGGTCAAGAAGGCATCTCAAGAATTAATTCTTATTCGTATCACTGGAATGGATCGACCAGGCTTGACGGCTTCGGTAACCAAGATTTTAGCAGATTATGATACTACGATTTTAGATATTGGTCAAGCTGATATTCATAGTACACTCTCACTAGGTATTTTATTTAAAACTGATTCAGAAAAATCGGGTTTTATAATGAAAGAATTGCTATTTAAGGCTACCACACTAGGAGTTAGCATACATTTTTATCCAATTACGGAAGAAGAATATTCTAAGTGGGTTAATTTGCAAGGAAAAAACAGATATATCTTGACAATATTAAGTAGAAAATTATCTGCTGCTCAGATAGCTTCTGTCTCTAAAGTCTTAGCGACGCAAGAATTAAATATTGATGCTATAAGACGTATGACAGGTAGAATTCCTCTCGACGAATCTAAAGCTAAGACAAAGGCTTGTATGGAGTTCTCTGTTCGTGGCACGGTAAAAGATAAAGCACTTATGCAAGGAGAGTTACTAAAACTTTCTAGTGAATTACAGATGGATTATTCTTTCCAACAAGATAATATGTTCCGTCGTACTCGTAGATTAATCTGTTTCGATATGGATTCTACTTTGATAGAAACAGAGGTTATAGATGAACTAGCAGAAAAAGCAGGAGTCGGAGAACAGGTTAAGGCAATAACAGCTAGTGCTATGCGAGGTGAAATCGACTTTAAAGAAAGCTTTACCCGTCGCGTGAAGCTCTTGAAAGGTTTAGATGAATCAGTGATGAAAGAAATAGCAGAGAATCTACCTATGACAGAAGGAGTAGATAGACTCATGACTTCATTGAAAAAATATGGTTATAAAATCGCAATTCTTTCAGGAGGGTTTACATATTTTGGAAATTATTTAAAAAAGAAATATGATATAGATTATGTATATGCTAACGATCTGGAAATTAAGAATGGTAAACTAACAGGAAATTATCTAGGGGAGATAGTAGATGCTAGACGAAAGGCAGAGCTATTGAAATTAATAGCTCAGGTAGAAAATCTTAATATAGCACAGACTATCGCTGTAGGTGATGGTGCGAATGACTTAATGATGTTAAGCGAAGCAGGATTAGGTATTGCCTTCCATGCTAAACCAAAAGTCAAAGCTAATGCAGAACAGTTTATAAGTACTATAGGACTCGATGGAGTTTTGTATTTTCTAGGCTTCAAGGATTCTTATATCGACGATTAATCCTGTAATTTACATAGGACTAGTTTCCATTTTTATATTTTCATAGAATGCTGCGAAGGAAATAGACATATATGGTATTAAGAATAAAAATCCTATTCCTACAGTTAAACAACAAAGGATAGACCATAAAAAGAATCTTATGCATAAGCCAAAATATTGCCATTTATGACCTCTCATCATCTTTTTACTAAGATTAATAGCTTCCATTGAACCAAGTTCTGGATTATCAGCTAAAATATAATATGTCATTGAATAAGAAATAGCAGCTATAATACCTGGGATTACTAGAAGTAATGTCCATAAGAAAGTAAAAACAGTTTTAAGTAAATAGGCTAAAAAGAAAGATAATACGTTCTCAAAAGAGGAAAAACCACCAAAAAGGTTTTCGATTTTAGGATTATTTTTTCGTAAGTAATTTAATGAGAAAATAGCAAGACCGACTTCAAAAGAGCCTATTAAAAACCACCCTAAGAAGGTAGCTCCACATATGCCCATTATAATCGAAGCGACGAAAAAAGTAATAATAGCTAAGCCCCATTTACCTCTAAGAGATGATTGAGCTCTACTGGTGAGAATTCCATTGTTTTCCATAATTTTAAATTTAAAAATTTAAGTTTAATTACTAAGTTAATGTTTTTTTTGTAAAAGGAATAATTATTGTATAAAAGTTTCCAAATTAACTCTATAAGTTAGAAATATCATGAAAGAAGAATTTTCAAAAAGAATAAATAAAATCAGAAAACACATGTCCGATAATAATGTCGATGCATGTATGATTTCAACGACTGTTAATATGTTATATGCCTATGGGCATGTAGTTATAGGCTATTATTATATACCGCTAGAGGGAGAAACAGTGCTTTTTACTAAAAAAGCAGCTACGAAAGAAGGTATATCAATTAGAAAACCAGAACAAATCCCTGATTTACTATTAGATATGAATATAGCAATGCCTAATACAATGTATGTAGAGGGAGATGTTATGGGACATAGTTATTGGCTTAGACTCCAGAAATGCTTTCCTGATACCAAATTTATAGAAGCTTCCCTCGCCCTAAGAACGATACGAAGTGTGAAGACAGATTATGAGGTATCTTTGATAAAACAATCGGCCAGACTTCAAGTAGAAGTATATCAATCTATTCCCGATTTATTCAAACCTGGTATGAATGATGATGAATTAGCTCATGAAATAGAATATGCTCTTCGTAAGCATGGTCATCTTGGTGTTCATCGTACCTTTGGACAGTTAGAGATTTTTATGGGTAGTCTTTTGGTAGGTAAGAATGCTGGTCTAGCTTCTCCTTATGATTTTGCTCTTGGAGGTGCAGGAGATTCAGATACTATACCAATAGGGGCAAATGGTACTAAAATAGAGAAAGGTAATACGATTATGGTTGATTATAATGGTAATGCTACTGGTTACATGAATGATTGTACAAGGACATTCTCTTATGGGATATTGCCTCAAAAAGCATATGATGCACATAAACTTTCTATTGAGATTTTACAACTTTTCGAATCTTATCCTGCAGGCAATGTATGTGAAGATTTTTATTTAAAAACCTTACAAATAGTAGAGAAGGCAGGCCTTTCAGATTGTTTTATGGGATCTGTTCGTCAAGCTCCTTTCGTCGGTCATGGAGTAGGACTCGAAGTTAATGAGTTCCCCGTTTTAGCTAAAAGGTTTAAGACAATATTAGAGCCCAATATGGTGGTAGCTGTAGAGCCTAAATTTATTATTGAGGGAGTTGGAGCAGTAGGAGCAGAGGATACTTTCATTATTGGTGAAACCAATAATGTAGCTACCGTAGATTTGAATAGACAAATTATAAAGTTGGATTAATCTTTATGAAAAAATTTATTCGATATTTTATAGCAGTTGCTTTAGTGGGGTTGATGTTTTTCGTATCAGATTATTTGAAAATCATTGATGTGGTATTTCCTGAGGTAGCAGCTCTTTCAGTAGTACTTTTAGTTATCGATAAAGGTGTGTGGAAGGCTAATTATCTTCAGATATTTCTTTTATTCGCTATTTACTCTTGTTTAGGAGTAGTAGTGGTTAAATTTAGTCCGTTTAGTACTATAACTAATTTTATTATTTCTGCGTTTTTCGCTTTATTGGGATTCCAATTAACACGTACCAATATTTATCCTGCTTTTTCAGCTATGTTGTTAGCTATTCTTTTAGGTGTTCATTCTTGGATTTATCCTATATCAGTGGTCCTTATGATTTCTTTAATTTTAGGCTTACAGACCTTGATGGTTAAGTGGGGATTAAGAGCTGAACTTAATTCTAAGGAGTTATCATCTAGAAGAAAAAGCGGTGCTAGATGGATTATTTCAAGATGGATAGTTATCTCATTATGTGCTTTTCTCGCTATTCATTATGATTTGAAGTTTTTAATTTTACCTCCTATTATCGTATCATATCTTGAGGTGTCTACTACTAAATCTGATTTGAAATCTTATCCATTTAATTTAATAATATTAATGGCTGCTGGTTCAGTTCTAGGAATGTTTTCTAAAATGGCTTTAGTAGATGCTCTTGGTTTTCCTCCTTACATAGCATTTCCACTATGTCTTTCTGTATTATTCCTGTTTTTTGAATATGTTCGTAGAAGTTTTGCTCCTGCGGCAGCTTTGGTATTAATACCATATATTATAGAAGGAGACCTTACGTTTTATCCAATTTATGTAGTGGTTGGCTCTATTATTTTTATTCTGATTGGCGAAATCCAATCTAAATATTCTAAGTCTCTTTTATCGTAAGTAGAAATATAAATCAAAAAGACACATTTCGAATGTTCGAAATGTGTCTTTTTGAATATATAGCTGGCAAAATGATATTGCCATATATTTTTAGATGTTATAGGAATATAGCCAAGAAAACAGCTGCGAAAGCTAAAATAGCGTATAATTCTGGGAATACACCAAGAATCATTGTTCTACTAAATACATCACTTCCATTACCCATTTCAGTTACTCCGTTAGCTACAAGTTTAGCTTGATGAATGGCAGAGAAACATCCTGCAAATCCAAGTGCAAGTGCTGCTGCAGACATAGCTAATCCATGTCCCCAAGCTATAGTGTCGGCAGCTCCTATGTCATTTAGCATTAAGAAGAAACCTGCGAATCCGTAAAGTCCCTGTGTAGAAGGTAATACACAAAGTAACATGGCACGACCAAACATACTAGGATCTTTCTTAAGGGAAGAGATAGTAGCACTACCGCCGATTACTACACCGACAGCACTTCCGATACCTGACATACCAAGCATTACGGCCATTGATATGTAAGTAATAATTAAAGGTAAATGTGATTCCATAATTTTTTATTTTATTAATTGATATTCTTTTTAAAAGGGTTAAAAGCTCTCCCTCCTCCTTGGAAGGAAGCATTTTTATAAAATTCTACGAAAGTTAAACGAACAGGGTGAACGAAGGCAGATAGTGCTGATAGACCAAGTACTGCCAAATGTCCAAAGATTAATATTATAATAGCTATTCCCCATCCAACATATGGAATGCCTGCTATTTGCATAGCTATGGCATTAACAACTAAGGCTAAGATTCCACCTGATGTTCCAAGTCCGAATAATCGGATATAAGAAAGTACATCTCCGAAAAGTCCAGTTATATCGTATAAAGAGATAATTCCAGCAAATGGTCTTAGGATAAATATCTTAGTAGGTTTACTACAGAACAATATGAATACAAGCCCTGCGTAAAGCATGATTTTAGTCGCTATATCTGGTAAGATAGCAGATCCTGATTGAGAGCCTGCGTACATAAAACTAAGAGCTAAAAGAACTAATGCCCATCCTAAATTAGTAAAGGCAGGATCGAATTTTTTATGTTTGAAACAAGCTATTGCATAAATAATACGTCCAAATGCTATCTGGACTATGCCCCAAATAATTGAGAACCAGAACATTTGTGTGTCGCTAAAGAAAGTTTCTTTATTTAATCCTAAACCTAAATCATATAATTTCATTCCGAATACAGTACCCGAGAATAATGGCATTATAATAGAACCAATACCTAATACAGTTACTAGTTTACCATAATCTGCTGTTTTAGTGCCTTTCTTGAGAATAGTGACTAGAAGTCCTATAATTACTAACAGTAGTCCATATCCCATATCACCAAGACAGAATCCGAAGAATAACATGTAAAATGGAGCAAAATATGGCGTAAGGTCTAATTCTCCATAATTAGGTAAATCATATAAACTCGCTATAGGAGCGAATAGTCTGGCGAATTTATTGTTTTTTAATTTAATAGGAGGGTTGTCTTCTTCTTTAGCCTCTTCTTTAAGATAATAAGCACAACTCTTATTTAAAAATTCACTTATTTCTTGTTCCTGTTCTTTTGGAGCGAAGCCTTCAAGAACTGCTATACTTCCTTCTCCTGATTTTGTGCTAGCCACATTGGCGAAGTGCATATCCATCTCGGTAAGTAAGACGTCATAGAGTTCTTGTAAACTATTTATTTGAGCAGCTAAACCATTAATTTTATATGTTAATTGTTCAAGCTCGTTTTCAGCTTCTTTAATTCTTTTATTTATTTCAGAAATAGATGTTTCTGGAAAATCAGATTCGGATATATTTAAATCACATTTCTCGTTTTTAGGAACTAGTATCGTAAAATAAACTTTTCCATCTAATTTATTGAGAATTTGTAAAATATAATCATTCTCCCATTGAGGATTGAATTTCTTTTCTGATATAGTATAAAAGTGAAGTTCATATCCTAAATCATTAATTTTCCGTACATCCTCAAGATTAAAGTCTCCCCATTTTGCAGCGTTTCTAGCATCCCTTTCGAGATTCATTAATTCGCTTTTTAGTGCTTTTTCTAGAGAACGATAATGTTCTATAGTATTTAGGAGTTTATCTTTAGGAATATCTTCAACTATTTCTTTAAAAGATGCTTTTTCTTTTTTAGCTTTCTTGTTAGCATTAGCTATATTAGAAAGATAATCTAAAGCATTTTTATATCTAGCAGAAAGAGATAAGGATTCTTCTGAGTATTTGTCAATGGCCTTATTAGAACGAGTGATATCTACCATCCCAAGTTCTTGCAATGAATTTAAAAAATCATCAAGCTCCTTGTTCATTAGAACGAAGCTATATTTTATCATTTTAACTACCATAGTCTTCCTCCTCTTCTAACGCGTGGCGTGTTTTTACTATTTTCTGAGCAGCTTTTGTAAGATTTTCTTCATCTTCCATGAATCTTTTAATTTTACGTATAGCTTCTTGGAATCCAGGTATCTGGACTTTTTCATATAAATTTACTTTTTGTGTGGTTTTCTTTCTTGAATAATCAAGTAGATCACTTTTCTTTTTGTAAATTTCTGATTCTATTCCGAGGATAGCTAATTTTTTAAGAATCCTTACTCCATCATAATACCATAAAGGTTTTTTATAAAGATCAAATTCTTTTACATCATAGATTACTTTTTTTAGGTCAGGTGTTTTGATTCCTGCTATTTTAACGACACCAAGTTCGACATCACTAACGGATATTAAGCCAGGTTCGAATTCATTCCATAACCCTGATAGATAATCGTAATTTTTTAAAGATTTAGCAAGCTCTTCCAATAATTCTTCAGAACGTTTTTTAGCTTTCTTTACTTCTACACGAAGAGCTGCCTCTTTGTTTTGAAGAGTTGGAAGTGCATTCGTTCTAACCTTCAACTGTTTGTCGAGGTTGTTTAGCGAAGTCTTATTATATTGGAATTTAATTGCCATTTCTTATTTATTTTTCTGCTGGTTTCCAGTATTTTTCTATTAAATCTGCTTTGATACCAGTTTCTGCTTTAGTGAAATATTTACCAAATAATTCCCAAGCTGTATCAAGCATTTCGTCGATCTTAATATTAACATCAATCGCAAGTAGTCGACTTGAATATTCTTTGGCATAATCAAGGCAACGTAGATCGTAGTCGCTCAAATCAAATCCATTTTCAAGTTTCGTCTTAGCGTTAGCAGCATCAGCATACAAACGTACGCCAGCGTTCATAACCTGAGAGTGATCTTCTCTTGTTTTCTTACCAATAACTAATTGTTTTAGACGAGATAGAGATCTGAATGGATCGACTATGACTTTTCCTGTATCTGAATCATTTCTTAAGAAGAGCTGTCCTTCAGTAATATAACCTGTATTATCAGGGATAGCATGAGTGATATCTCCATCATTTAAGGTAGTTACTGCTATAATGGTTATAGAACCACCTGATGGTAGTTGAACGGCTTTCTCATAAATTTTAGCCAAATCAGAATATAGTGATCCTGGCATTGAGTCTTTAGATGCTATCTGATCCATACGATTACTTACTATACTCAAAGCATCAGCATATAATGTCATGTCTGTAAGTAATACTAGTACTTTTTCATTCTTTTCTACTGCGAAATATTCAGCTGCAGTAAGAGCAGAGTCAGGAATTAAAAGTCTCTCAATAGGAGGTTGTTCCGTAGTATTTACGAAACTTATAATTTTCTTTAATGCTCCAGCACTTTCGAAAGTTTGTTTGTAGAATAAATAATCATCATTGGATAAGCCCATACCTCCAAGAATAATCTTGTCAACGTCTGCTCTAAGAGCTACCTGAGCCATAACCTCATTATATGGTTGGTCTGAATTGGCGAAGAAAGGTATTTTTTGACCTGAAACTAAAGTATTATTTAAATCAATTCCGGCTATACCAGTAGGTATTAACTCAGAAGGTTGCTTTCTTTTATATGGGTTTACAGATGGGCCACCAATCTCTACTTCTTTGCCTTCAATCTCTGGACCTCCATCTATAGGTTCGCCATAAGCATTGAAAAAACGACCTGAAAGTTCTTCTGATACTTTTAGAGTAGGGGCTTCTCCAAAAAATATTACTTCTGCGTTAGTTGGAATATTTTCGGTTCCTCCAAAGATTTGAAGTGTAACCTGGTCTCCTTTCATTTTAACTACTTGAGCTAGTCGTCCATCTACTGTAGCAAGTTCTTCGTTTGAAACACCTTGAGCACGTAAAGATATAGTAGCTTTAGTAATGCTCTCAAGCTTTGTGTATATTCTTTGAAATGCTTTATTGTTCATCTTTCAATATTTTAGTAATTTCTGATAAATATTTATTGAACTTGTCACTTTTATATTCAGAGTAGTTCATCTGTTTAAGAGTATTAATTATCTCTTTATAGTATTTATTACAATCGTTGAAATCTTCGAACTCATGAGGTTGATGACATAGTTGAAGAACTAAATCAAGCATAAATTCCTGCCTATCCATAGGTGTTACAGAATCTATAGGATCGAAACCATCTTGTTGTAAAATAACAAAGTCTATTAATTCTGATTTCCAATAATCTTCATGATATGATATTGGAACGCCATCATCTCCTAATATATTTATTTGTTCGTAAGCTTCTTTACCTCTCAGAATTAAGTTTTTAGATTCTAAGACCATATTGACCCAATTTTTAGAAACCTTTTCTGTAAGATATTGCTGAATTTCTGGATATTCAAGATATTTTGAATATGAATCTACAGGATCGACGGCAGGGTAACGTTTTTTATCTGCACGATCTTGACTTAGGGCATAGAAACATCTAGCAGTCTTTTTAGTTGATTCAGTTACTGGTTCTTTTAGATTACCACCGGCAGGAGATACTGTTCCTATAAGTGTAACAGCACCAGTTTTACCATTGTGTAGATTGACTACACCTGCACGAGAATAGAAGGTAGAAATGATAGCAGATAAATCGACTGGGAATGCATCTGCACCAGGTAACTCTTCCATTCTATTTGACATCTCACGAAGAGCTTGTGCCCATCTTGAAGTGGAGTCTGCTAGCAACATGACTCTAAGTCCCATCTGGCGATAGTACTCGCATAATGTCATTGCCGTGTAAACTGAGGCTTCACGTGCTGCTACTGGCATATTGGAAGTGTTACAGATAATAGTCGTTCTATCCATTAATTTGTGTCCTGTATGAGGGTCGATAAGTTTTGGAAATTCTGCGAAAATCTCAACTACCTCATTGGCACGTTCACCACAGGCTGCCATTACGATAATGTCAGCTTCTCCTTGTTTGGCGATGGAATGTTGTAATACTGTTTTACCACATCCGAATGGACCAGGTATAAAACCTGTACCACCTTCTGCTATGGGATTAAAGGTGTCCATACAACGTACACCTGTCTCCATAACTTTATATGGTCTAGGTTTATCTACATAACCTTTAATTGGTACTTTTACAGGCCATTTTTGGGTCATATTGACTTCTATATCTAAACCTGCCGAATCTGTTAATACGGCTATAGTTTCTTTAACATTATATTTTCCAGCTTCTTTTAGACTCTTAATCTTATAAGTATCTGTAAATGTAAAAGGAACCATTATTTTATGAGATATCCAACCTTCTTGAACTTCACCAAGCCAATCGGAGGCGGTTACTTCGTCACCAACTTTAGCTAAAGGTTTATATTCCCATTTTTTCTCGTAGTCTAATGCAGAAGTATATTCACCTTTTTTTAAGAAAACACCTTCCATAGTGGCTAGATTGTTTTGTAGTCCATCATATTTGCTCGAAAGAAGGCCAGGCCCTAATTCGACTTCAAGCATGTGTCCGTCAAATTCAACGCTATTTCCATTTTTTAGACCTCGGGTGCTTTCGTAAACTTGTACGAAAACATTTTTTCCTGTCACCTTAATAACCTCTGCCATTAATTTTTTATCTCTATCCAAGATGTAGCAGATTTCATTTTGAGCGACAGGTCCGTCGACTTGAACGGTAACGAGATTAGCAACTATTCCCGTAACTTTTCCTGTGGTTTTCATTTATATTTATTTTTTACAATTTTTCTTTATAAGTACTTTGAATTTCGTTAATGAAATTTTCAAAGAGTTGAGTGCCTTTTTCTTTATCTATATTATTCCATCTTTCTACTATTTTAGCTTTTACTAAAAAGCTAAGTATAACGTTTATATTAAAGAAATCAAATTGAGCGAATGTTTCAGCTTTATTCCATCTATAAGCGTCAATTTTCTGTTCTCGTTCAAGTATGTTTTCTATAAGTAGAATATTTTGAACTTCTTTATAAATTTCAGACCAAGTATCAATTTCACCGACAAGATATTTCTCAGGGTTGGAGACCTTAGTGCTGACATCAGTCTCACTCTTCATTTCTTCAGAAATGAATCTTACTTGAATATTGCGTATTTGATGGTCTAAATCTATGTATTTTTTTATAAAAGTATTCTTTAAAAGATTTACTTTATTATAAAATTCTTCATTTAGATTTATGGGATCAAATGATTTTTCCAGGCATGTGACAAGTTTTCTGTCTTTATCAGATAGAAATTGGAAGATATGTTCCCTAACTGTTTCATACGAAAAATCTTGTGGTTCAAAATTCTCCGATAAAACAGGAAGACCGGCAACTATGTAATAATAATTGTCCATATCTTTTAATCAAATAATAGTTTTTTCGTGTCAGGTCTTAAATATTCTGAGAATAATTGAGATAATACTTCATCGCTGAAACTAATCAAATAACCTCCATCTTTAGGTCCGATTTTGAAACCATGTTTAATATCTCTAGAGAAAGAAATAACAGGTTCACTGCCGAGTTCTTTAATTATGTTTTTTGTGATGAATTCATTCATCTCTTTTTTCTTAGCTTCCGGAAAAATGATATTCATATCTACAGGGTCTGTAGATTCTGCATTAAATGCAGTAGCTAATTTTATTATCAACTGTTTAAGAAACTCAGAATCATCAAGTGCTTGTGCTACAGGTTTATCTATAACTTTAGTAGTTATAAGCCCTTCAATCTTTTGTTTAAGGGCTGTATAAGAGTTATGAGAAGCCATTTTAACATCATCAGCAGCTTTTGATTTTAAATCTTCAGCTTCTTTTAACGCTTTGTTAATTATGCCCTCGGCTTCTTTTTTAGCTTTAGCTATAATACTATTATACTCATTCTTAGCTTTGACTTTCAAGTCTTCGGCTTCTTTTTGTCCTTTAGATAAACCTTCTTTGTAAAGTTTATCTGTTAATTCTTGCAATTTGTTTTGCATATTATATAATTTTATTTATTCCAAGGTTTAGCGTTGATATTTGATAATATAGCTATGATTAATTAGCTAAAAATCCTAATAATATACCAGCAGCGACTGCACTACCAATTACTCCTGCTACATTAGGCCCCATAGCATGAGTTAATAAGTAATTTTTCTTATCATATTTTAATCCCTCATTATTTGATACTCGTGCTGCATCAGGAACGGCAGATACACCAGCATTTCCAATAAGAGGATTAACTTTATTTCCTTCTTTAAGAAATAGATTCATTATTTTTACAAATAATACACCACAGAAAGTTGCTATGACGAATGAAAATGCACCAAGAGCAAATATCTTTACTGAATCCCATTTCAAAAATTTATCTGCTTGGGTAGAGCAACCTACTGTTAGTCCAATAAGAATAGTGATAATATCGATTAGAGCTCCACTAGCTGTATTTGCTAATCTTCTAGTAACACCACTTTCTTTAAGTAGATTACCGAAGAATAACATTCCTAAAAGGGGTATTCCTGATGGTACTATAAAGGCAGTAAGCAGAAAACCGATAATAGGGAATAATTTTTTCTCGGTAGCTGAAACTGCTCTAGCAGGTTTCATTCTTATTAATCTTTCTTTTTTAGACGTTAGCAATCTCATTATAGGAGGTTGTATCACAGGAACTAATGCCATATATGAGTAAGCTGATACAGCGATAGCGCCCATTAAATCTGGAGCTAATTGAGAAGAAAGGAATATGGCAGTAGGACCATCTGCTCCTCCGATAATACCTATAGCTCCAGCTTCTGCTGGATTAAATCCTAAATGAAGGGCTATAGCATATGCTCCAAAAATACCAAATTGAGCAGCAGCTCCGATTAATAGTAATTTAGGATTTGAGATCAAAGCTGAAAAATCAGTCATTGCACCTATACCTAAAAATATTAATGGAGGATAAAAGCCTCTTTGAACTCCTTGATATAGAATATTCATCACTGAACCTTGTTCATAGATACCTATGTTTAGTCCAGTGAAAAGTGGAATATTACCTATTATCATACCGAAACCAATAGGTAAAAGTAACATTGGTTCCCATTCTTTTTTGATAGCTAAGTAAATAAAAATTAAACCTATAGCTATCATTAATAGATACTGGTAATTGCAGTTAGCGAAACCAGTATAATGCCAAAATTGCCTTAGATTTTCAATTATCATAACTAACCTATAGTTACTATGGGTTCTCCTTCAAGTATAGAATCACCCTGATTGACTTTTATGCTTGTAATAGTACCATCTACAGTAGCTTCAATGGCATTTTCCATTTTCATTGCTTCAAGAACGGCTACAGATTGACCTTTTTTGACTGAATCACCTTCTTTAACATTTACAGATAAAATTACTCCAGGAAGAGGGGATACGACAGTATCTCCACCTGCAGGAGCTGCGTTATTCGTAGTCGGTTTCGCTACAGAAGCCGCAGGAGCCGCACTTGGGTGTATTATTGGTTTTACTGTTTTGGCTTTAGAAATTGGTTTTTCGTATTGAACAGTAAATTCTGCTCCATTAACTTCAACTTTGGCTTCTTGACCTTCAACTTCGTTGATAACTACATTGTAGTCGTTACCATTTATTTTTAATTTATATTCTTTCATCTTAAATTATCGTTTATTTCTCTTTAATTCAGGAGTTTGTCTAAGCATATATATTTTTGAGCTCCAAGGAGAATAATTCTTTTTTGTGCGGTTTTGAGTTATTATGAAACTTTCCTCATCGTGTAGTTCATTATCCTTCATATACATATGTAAAGCGAAAGATATCGCAGCATACGTTTCGGCTGAGGCTTTTCCTGTATTTTCATCGACTGGAAGATCTGCTTTTTCTGCATTGATTTTAAATCTTTTTAAAGATTTTTTGCCAGTGAATTTAAAAACAAGAGTTAAAATTATCAATGCTAAAAATACTACAGACATAGCAGTAATAGCTAAACGTCCACCATAAGGATCTTTGTCCTTCATCTGCTCACTTTTACTTTCTTTATTAGTTCCATAATTTACAGAATATGGTGAAGCATTATCTAATATTACTATTTCTTGTTTGTATTTATTATTAGCATATTTTTGGTCACTAAGCCCGAAAGTTTTATCTTCTGGGATATTTTTAGGAATTGATACTCTATGAAGAATATGTTTTCCGTCACTACTTACGAAAAGTATTTCTTTAGCATTACTTAAGTCTAAAGATGTATGATATGTACCTTTATTAGCTTGATTGTCTGCCCAGAAAAGTTTAACTTGAAGAGGCTGAATCAAAGTACTATAGTCACCTTTAGGGATTTGGTACATTGTTAAATTATCGGGGTCGGTTGATAGATAACAGCCAGCTATTTGTACTGCACCATGTGATGAATTGAATATTTCTATCCATGGGACTTTTTCCCCATATTCATCTTGTACGCTATTGGTATTATGTAGCATTACTTCATTAATACGAATATCGCTCTGACTCTGTGCAGATAAATTAGCTCCTGTTAATATTAGTAACCCTGATAATAATATGGATTTAATTTTATTCATTATTTTATCTTATTGGGTTATAAAGGAAGATTATCGTGTTTTTTAGCTGGATTAGTAAGCTTCTTAGTAGAAAGCTGTTCCAAAGATCTTATTATACGGAAACGAGTGTTTCTTGGCTCGATAACATCATCTATATAACCGTATTTGGCAGCTTGATAAGGATTGCTAAATAAATCATCGTATTCTTTCTTTTTAGCATCTGCTATCTCAGCCTTTTTAGCTGGATCTGTTTCAGCTTTAATATCTTTAGAATATAATACTTTTACTGCTCCATCTGCTCCCATTACAGCTATGTTAGCTGAAGGCCATGCATAATTGATATCTCCACGTAATTGTTTACAACTCATTACGATATGAGAACCTCCATAAGATTTACGAAGAGTTACGGTGACTTTAGGAACTGTAGCTTCTCCATATGCATACATAAGTTTAGCCCCTTGAACTATAATTCCACCATATTCTTGTTGAGTTCCAGGAAGGAAGCCAGGTACATCTACTAATGTAACAATAGGGATATTAAAAGCATCACAGAAACGCACGAAACGGGCAGCCTTTCTAGAAGCATTTATATCAAGTACTCCAGCTAAATATTTAGGTTGGTTAGCAACAATACCTACAGATGTTCCACCGAAATGAGCGAAACCAACTATAATGTTCTTAGCGAAATCTTTATGGATTTCGAAAAATCTACTATCATCTACTATAGATCCTATTACACTATACATGTCATATGGAGCATTAGGATTATCAGGTATAATATCATTTAGTGAATCTTCAATTCTGTCAATAGGATCTTCTGTTGGAAGATATGGAGCTTCTTCTAAATTATTTTGAGGAAGGTAACTAAGTAAAGTCTTAATTATCTCCATAACTTCTTCTTCGGAATCAGCTGCGAAATGAGCTACACCACTTTTAGTCGAATGTACTGCAGCACCACCAAGGGCTTCTTGTGTAACATCTTCACCTGTAACAGATTTAACGACTGCAGGTCCAGTTAAAAACATATAACTAGTTCCCTTGGTCATAATAGTAAAATCAGTTAGGGCAGGAGAGTAAACAGCTCCTCCAGCGCAAGGTCCTAATATCGCTGATATTTGAGGTACAACACCCGATGCTAAAATATTTCTTTGGAAGATTTCTCCAAATCCGCCTAATGCATTAATACCTTCTTGAATACGTGCTCCACCAGAATCATTAAGGCCAATAATCGGAGCTCCCATTTTCATGGCTTGATCCATAACTTTACACATTTTTTGTGCCATAGTCTCAGATAAAGATCCTCCGAAAACTGTGAAATCTTGAGCATATAAATAAACTAATCTTCCAGATATCGTAGCGTAGCCAGAAACAACTCCATCACCTAGGAATGTTTTAGAATCCATACCAAAATTGGTACATCTATGTGATACAAACATATCAAATTCTTCAAAACTTCCTTCATCTACTAACATGCTAATTCTTTCACGGGCTGTATATTTACCTTTTTTGTGTTGAGCTTCAATTCTTTTCTCACCACCACCAAGGCGCGCTTTATCTCTTAATTCGATAAGCTGCTTAATTTGCTTTAGCTGTTGACTCATATTATTTCTATATTTTATTCTATTAAATATTGTTTTTTTTCAAATATAACAAAAAATACGCCAGTGATTAAAAATCACGTGACGTATTTCCTATTTTTTAAGATTTAGTTCTCAGATTGTAAAGTATTGTAAACATTCTGCACATCATCATCTTCTTCTAATGCATTTATTAATTTATCTAAATTAACCCTATCTTCGGGAGAAGCTTTCTTTAGATCTACATTAGGAATTCTTTCAAAACCACCAGAAACTATTTTAAAATTATTCTCTTCTAAATAAGTTTGAATTTTATTATATGATTTGAAAGCTCCGTAAATGTTAATGATATTTCTTTCTTCTTCGTCCTCTGCTGTATCATCTGTAAATACATCATCTACATCATAATCTATTAATTCAAGTTCTAATTCATCAAGGTCAATGGGGTCTGGACTTTTTACTTTGAAATAACATTTATGGTCAAACATAAACTCTACACTTCCTTGAGTCCCAAGTGAGCCATTGAATTTAGTGAAATAACTTCTTATGTTGGCCACTGTTCTATTATTGTTATCTGTGGCTGTCTCTATTAAAAATGCAACACCACCAGGACCATAACCTTCAAAAACAACTTCTTTATAATTTCCAAAATCCTTTTCGAAAGCTTTTTTTATCGCTCTTTCAATATTTGCTTTAGGCATATTTTCGTGCCCTGCAGTTTGAATAAGAGTTCTAAGTCTTGGATTGCTTCCCGGATCCGGTCCACCATTTTTAGCAGCGATTGTTATTTCTTTTCCGATTTTAGTGAATGTGCGGGCCATGTTGCCCCATCTCTTGAATTTTCTTTCTTTTCTAAATTCGAATGCTCTTCCCATATATTTTTATATTTTATTTTTCTATTTTCAAACGTGATATATATTTATCGATTTGATAACCTTCATATGTGTTAGGATATTTATCTTTTATAGTTTGATATAAAGAGATAGCTTTATCTTTTTCACCTAATTCTTCGGCTGCTAATCCAGCTTTAAGTAAATATTTAGCGGCATACATGTTATCAGCTTCATTAGCTGCTTTTTCGAAAAATACTATTGCTTTTTTAGTGTTGTCTAATCCTACATAAGCATCACCTATGCAGCATAAAGCTCTAGCAGAAATAAGAGGGTCATTACCTTTATATTTGCTTAGGTAGTCAATAGCTTCTTGATACTTGCTTAAGTTAAGCTCACATACACCTGCATAAAAATACACAGCTTCTCCAGCTTTATTACCATATTTATTTATTACTTGTTCAAAGCCAAGTGCATTCCCATCACCTTTAAGTGCTGTTTCAAATTTATCAGCACGGAAAAATTGTTCAGCTAAATAAGTTTGGTTAACGGCTTCTTGTTTAATAGGTTTTACGTAAAATTGAATAGTTAAAACAATGATAGCTGCTACAGCTATAACACCAACTATAGACCAAGTGACTACTTTACTGTATTTTTGAAAAAATAATTCAGTTTTAGTAACTGCTTCTCCAATTTGTTGGTCTTGTTCTGAGACTTTAGTTTTTTTATTTGCCATTTTTTACAAATTCTATGTTAATTTTTATTTTAATTCTACTATTTTTATAATCAAGATTGCAAATTTACAATAAAAAATCTAATGACAAATTTATTTACAATTAATTTTTATCTTTGTAGATATTATTAAGATATATGTTTTTACAAAGAATAACTTTAACTGATTTTAAAAATATTGAGAAGGCGGATTTAGAATTTTCCTCTAATGTAAATTGTATTTGTGGAAATAATGGAGAAGGTAAAACTAATTTATTAGATGCTATATACTATTTATCTATGACTAAATGTTTTACTGTCTCTTCAGATGTTTTTACTCTAAGAGATGGAACTAATGAATCTATTCTTTATGGAAACTATATTAAAGATGAGTTAGAAGAAAAAATAGCTATATCCGTCAGGCGTAAAGGAGAGAAAGTTATAAAACGAAACTCAAAAAAATATGCTAGAAAATCCGACCATGTTGGCTTAATACCGGTGGTAGTCGTATCACCTTCTGATACTTCATTAATTAATGACTCTGGAGAAGAAAGAAGAAAATTTATGAATGCTATTCTTTCTCAAACAGACCATTTATACCTTCGTGCTGTTCAAGCATATAATAGAATTATTTCACAAAGAAATAAGGTTTTAAAAGATAATAATCCCTCAGAATTTCTTTTGGATACTCTTTCTGATCAATTATCTAAAGAAGCTTCATATATTTATGAAAAAAGAAAATCTTTAATTAAAAGTCTATCTGAAGAAGTTACTGAATATTATAAAGAATTATCGGGAGATAGAGAAAATATAAATATGAAGTATAGTTCTGATTTGGATAAAGGAAGTCTTAAGGATATACTACAAAAATCAAAACAACGAGACAAAATCCTACAATATACTTCTCAAGGAATACAGAGGGATGATATTATATTTGAGATGAAAGGTTTTCCAATGAAAAAAACTGCATCTCAAGGACAGCAAAAATCTTTTTTAATAGCTATAAAATTAGCACAGTTTTCTTTTATGAAAAAGTTATATGGTTTTTCACCTATATTGTTATTGGATGATGTGTTTGATAAATTAGATATACGAAGAGTGGAAAATCTCATTAAAATGGTCGCAAGCAATGGTTTTGGACAAATTTTTATTACAGATAGTAATAAAGTGAGATTAACATCTATTGTTAAAGAAATAACTAGTGAAAATAAATTTTTTATGGTTAAGGAGGGACAATTTGAGTAATGAGATATAATAAAGAAAAACCATTAGGAGATGTCCTTAAATTATTTGTAAAAGAATTCAAATTAGAAAAAGGACTTCAAAGAACTCACATTTTCGCAAGATGGAATGAAGTAGTTGGCCCTGTCGGGGCGAAAGCTACTGTTTATCAATTTTTTAGAGATGGTATCTTATATTGTACTATTTCTTCATCTATAGTTAGAAATACTATGTTTTATCAATTAGATACTTATATAAAAAGAATCAACGAAGTCTTCGAAGATGATCCTGTCAAGAAAATAATTTTGAAATAAATTTTACATCAGAGGACTTACAAGCCTTCCTATAGACTCGTAAATACGAGCTCGTTTAGGCCTTTTATGCCAAGAATCTAAAGTAATATGACTACATGAAAGTAAATCTTTTTCAAATTGACTCTCTACTTTTTTAGCACAATCTGCATTATAAAGGATAGAAGTAATCTCGAAATTTTGTTCCATACTTCTATTGTCTATATTCGCAGAACCAATTATACAAAATTTATTATCGAAACTTAGTACTTTAGAGTGATTAAACCTTCTTTTGAAAAAATAAATATTTACCCCTGCTATAAGTAATTCCTTAACATAAGATCTTGTAGCCCATCCAGAAATAAAAGTGTCTGATTTTTCTGGAATCATAAGATAAACTTTTACCCCTGATAATGCTGTTATTTTTATAGCATTTAACATAGTAGAAGAAATAACGAAATAAGGAGTGTTAATATATATATGATCTTTAGCTTGTAATATAGCAGATGTATAACATTGCATAATACTAGCCCATTGACTATCTGGTCCGGATGTTACTATTTGTGATAGAATAGAATTAGTATCTAATTTTGTATTTTGATGAGGTGAAAAATGAAAATTAGGAAAATAGTTATGTCTTCTAGCTATATGCTTATTTAGTACGAAATATCTATCTAAAAGAAAACTTGATTGTAGAGAATCGACACTCTGTCCTACTATTTTAATATGAGTATCACGCCATTCAGTATAATAATTATTAGAAAGATTAACTCCTCCTAAAAATCCAGTTTTACCATCTATAATAAGAATCTTACGATGATTTCTATAATTAGCTCTTAAAAGAAAAGGTCTAAGAGGAGAGAAAGGAATTAATTCTACACCAGCATTAGAAAGTTCAGATAAATATTTTTTAGAAAGTCCATGAGCCCCAAATCCATCATAAATTAATCGAATCTCTATACCTTCTTGACTTTTGCGAATTAAGATGTCTTTTATGCGATTACCGACATTGTCTTCTTCAATAATATATGATTGAAGATGAATATATTCCTTAGCCTTTTCCATTTCCTCACACATAGCATCAATCGCATCATGTCCTGAGAAATATATTTCTACAGATTTATCAATACTAGGAATACTTAAATTACTTTTAAGATTTAAAATTATGAGTTTATGAAATTCCGCTATATCTTTTGGTAATATATCTTTATTAGAAAAAAGGCTTATATATTTATCTGCAAGCTTTTTCTTATATCGTAAATCTCCGTTACCCTTCTTGTTATATTGATATTCTTTGCGAAAATTGCGACCAAAAAGAACATATAATAACAAACCTATATATGGTAAAAGTATCATTATCATAACCCAGGATATAGTTTTCGATGGATCTTGTTTTTTTCCTATAAGTGAGAAACAAGACCAAATAACTATAATCCAATTAGCAGCGTATAAAATAGCTGATAATATAGTCCAGAAATCTTTTTCCATTTTTTTATTATCTATTTTTCTCCTGTGTAAAGATAGGCAATTCCTCCTGTTAAGCTTTTATATTCGATTGATTTATAATTATTTATTTCAAATTCTTCGCAGAAATATTTTTCTTGTGGAAAAGATAATGCAGATTCGGGAAGATATGTATATGCATAATTATCTCCAGAAATAGCCTTACCTATACGAGGAAGTATGTTTTTAAAATAAAAAGTATATAATTTATTCCATAATTTATTTCTAGGCGTCGCGAATTCTATAATAGCAAAAGAACCCCCAGGCTTGAGGACTCTTCTAATTTCTTTTATACATGTATCACGATTATTAAAATTTCTTATTCCGAAAGCTATAGTTACAGCATCAAAATAATTATCTGGATAAGGAATATCCTCCGCAGAACCCTCTTCGAAAGATACCATCCCACTAGCAATAGGTCTCTTAGTCCTATTTATTTTATCAAGTTTAGACTTAGCTACTTCTAACATTTTAGTAGAAATATCAACACCTCTAACTTGATAACCTTCGCGTGCTAAAGCGAAAGCAACATCTCCAGTCCCGCATGCTAAATCTAGCATAAGCGGTTTACTATTGTTTTTTTTATTTAAGGCAATGCTAGCTTTTCTATCTGTATCACTTTTATCAGTATTTGCAGTTTCAATACTGCTTGAATACTTTTTATTTAAATATTTGATAAGTTTCCTTCTCCAAATTTTATCAATATTGAAAGACATAATATGATTAAGTAAATCATATCTAGGAGCTATGGTATCAAACATTTTAGAAATAGTTATAGCATCTTTTTTCATAGACTATTTCAAATAATCTTGAATATAACCTTCAGAAATGTCATCTATTCTCAGTTCTCCTTTCGTAACATGTCCAAGAAGAGTTAAAGAATATTTATTATCATACATTAATTCTACAAAATCATCTTCCTGATCACTATTTACACTTATAATAGCAATATATTTTGTTTTTCCATCAAGAAACTGATCTTCATCTATCTCTGAATCAGTAGTAATATCAAAACCAAGATTATTTTTTTCGCAACAAGCGACTAAACTTTTAAATAATCCTTCTTCGCTTATTGGAGATAAAGATGAAAAATATATGCTGTTTTCTTTCTTTTCTAGAAATGTTATGGCTTCTTTTTGTGTGATTATATATATCGTATCACTCTTTTTAAGGAAATCTGTATTCATTATATTTTTTATAAATATTTTGTGTAAAAGTAAACAAAAGATAGTATATTTGCAAAAAGAAAGCCCAGATGGTGAAATTGGTAGACATGCTACTTTGAGGGGGTAGTGCCAGTTATTTGGCGTGCAAGTTCGAGTCTTGTTCTGGGCACTTTTTTAATAGAACAATTATTCTTAAATTTACCAAGTTATATCATTAACTTAGTATCATGAATAGAGTCAATCCTACTAGCCTGAAAAAGCTTACAAATACCAATTATACTTCTCTAATGGAGAGGCGGATCAAAAAAATATTAATGATCTGTAGTGGCTATGATAAATATATTCTTGAAGAGGATGGACAAATAGAGTCTCAACTTTATGTAGAATATAGTGAACTAAATTTAAGTAACCCTCCTTCTTTTACATGGGTTAGTTCATCCCAAGATGCGATAAAATTATTACAGGAAAATTCAGATTTCGATTTGATTATCAGCATGTATAACCTCATCGACTTTGATTTGTTTTCTTATGCGCCTCGGATAAAAGCTTTGGCTGACAATATCCCAATTGTTTTATTAACGAATTTCTCCAGGGAATTATTTAAACGATTAGAAGAGACAGACCATTCATATATAGATTATATATTTAGTTGGCATGGCAATGCTGATTTGATAATGGCTATCGTAAAACTTATCGAGGATAAGATGAATGCCGAAGAGGATATAATTCATTCTGGAGTCAGAGCTATTCTTCTAGTTGAGGATTCTATTAGGTATTATTCTACATATCTTCCAGAACTATATAAATTAATATTGAATCAGAGTGCTGAATTCGTTAAAGAAGCGCTTAATGAAAATCAATTTAAATCTATAAAAAGAGCTCGTCCGAAAATTATTCTAGCTACAAATTTTGATGATGCTAAAGCAGCATATCAAAAATATAAAGATAATCTTTTAGGTGTAATATCTGATGTGGGTTTTGTCGAACATAAAGACGATGCATCTAAAAATGAAAAACTAGATGCAGGTATAGTTCTATGTAAAGAAATAAGAAAAGACAGGCCTTTTATGCCTATATTATTACAATCTTCACAAAAAGATGTAGCTATAGTAGCTAAGAAGATGGGGGTAGGTTTTATTGAAAAGTATTCTAAAACCTTGCTTATAGAATTGGAAGATTATATAGCTAAAGAGTTCGCTTTTGGAGATTTCGTGGCTAGAAACTTAGAAACAGGTGCGGAAATAGCTCGTGCTAAGAATCTTAGAGAGATGCAGGTGCTAATTAAAGAAATTCCTGACCGTGAATTGATTTATTATACATCGAAAAACTATTTATCAAAATGGTTCTATTCAAGAGGAATTTTTACTTTGGCTGTTAGTATGGAAAAAGTCAAATTGGAACATTTTGATAGTATTCCTTCTGTTAGAAAATTTATTCTTTCTCAGATTCAGGATTATAGAGTCTTGTCTGGACAAGGTATAGTAGCTCGTTTTGAGAAAAATACTTATAATAGATATATATGGTTCGCTAAAATGGGAAATGGTTCTCTGGGTGGAAAAGCCAGAGGACTTGCTTTTTTAAATAACATAATAAATAAATACGAGTTATATTCTAGATATAAGGGAATGAATGTGGGGATTCCTCGTAGTGTGGCTGTTGCTTCAGATTATTTTGACCAGTTTATTAAAAATAATGGATTACAGTATGTTATTAATTCTGATATTTCTGATGAAGAGATACTAGGTGAATTCGTAGCCTCCCGTTTACCTGCAAGATTAGTCGTAGAATTAAGAAAGTACCTTTCTACGATTTCTTCACCTCTGGCAGTGCGTTCAAGTTCTAAATTAGAAGATTCTCATTATCAGCCTTTTGCTGGTATTTATAAAACTTATATGATACCATATTCAAATAATGTGGATCAGATGTTAAGGATTCTTGGTAAAGCGATTAAGAGTGTTTATGCCTCAGTCTATTTTTCAGCTAGCAGGTCATATATTCAAACTACTGGTAATTTTATCAGTGAAGAAAAAATGTCTGTTATTATACAGAGTATAGTCGGTACTGAAGATCATGGATATTATTTTCCAACTATGTCTGGAGTCGCTAGAAGTTTGAATTTTTATCCTTTGGGAAATGAAAAGCCTGAGGATGGTATAGTTAATCTTGCTTTCGGTCTTGGTAAAGCCGTGGTCGATGGAGAGAGAACTCTTCGTTTTTCACCACGTTTCCCGAAAAAAGTGATGCAACTTTCATCTCCACGTATTGCCCTAAATGAAACTCAGAATAATATGTATGTCTTAGATTTGCGATCAGAGATGTTCCGCACGTCTGTGAATGATGGTGTAAATCTTAAGAAGCTGTCGGTTCAAGATGTGGATAAATTTAGAAATTTACAGTATGTGGCCTCGACATGGGATATGAATAATCAGCGCATGGTGCCGAATGTATCTATGCCGGGACAGAGAATTATCTCTTTTGCACGTGTTTTGGAGTATAATTATTATCCTGTAGCTCAGATAATTACTGATTTATTGGCTATTTGTAAGAAGGAGTTGGGTAGTGATGTTGAGATAGAGTTTGCTAGTAATATGGATGTCAAGGATGGAAAGCCTGCTTTGTTTAGTATTTTGCAGGTTAGGCCCATAACTCAGATGAAGGATGTGTCGATTCAAAATTGGGATAGTATAGATATAAGCGACCCTTTGATTTTTTCTGATTCTTCTTTGGGCTTTGGGGTTATCGAAGATGTTACAGATATTATTTATATTAGAAATGAAAATTTCGACAAGTCTAAGACTTATGAGATAGCTGAAGAGATAGGACGTCTTAATGCAGAGATGAAGGAGCAGAAGCGTAATTATATTCTGGTTGGTCCTGGGAGATGGGGCTCAAGCGATAAGTGGCTTGGAATACCTGTAAAATGGGACCAAATTTCAGAGGTTAAAGTTATAGTCGAGTGTGGCTTGAAAGATTTTAATATAGATCCAAGTCAAGGTTCTCATTTTTTTCAGAATATTACTTCTCTTGGAATAGGTTATATGACTATCAATCCATTTAGAGATGATGGAGTTTTTAATGAGGGTAAGTTAAAGAATCTTGAATGTGATTATGAAAGTAAATTTGTTCGTAGAGTGAAATTTGAAAAGTCTCCTCATGTCTTACTTGATGGTCAAAATGGAAAAGGTGTTATTAATTTTGTTGAATAAAAAAATCGAAGATTATGAATATTGTTTTTTTAGATGCTAATACAATTGGAGAAGATGTTTCACTTGAGCCTATTTCTGAATTGGGCCATTTAAGATTATATTCTGAAACCAAAGCTAGTGAAGTTAATGAAAGGATTAAAAGTGCTGAAGTTTTAATCGTTAATAAAGTAAAAATCGGAAAAGAAAATATAGATGCTGCTCCTCATCTTAAGTTAATATGTGAAGCTGCTACTGGAGTTAATAATATAGATGTATCTTATGCTGAGTCTAAAGGAATTCCTGTTAAAAATGTAGCAGGATACTCTACTGAGAGTGTGGCACAGGTGACATTTATGCATATCCTAAATCTAGTGGGTAATCCTTTTTATTTTGATGATTATGTTAAGTCTGGCCGTTATTCTTCTTCTGGATGTTTTACAGATGTCTCACATCCTTTTTATGAGCTGAAAGGTAAAAAACTTGGTATAATAGCTATGGGTAATATCGGTAGCAGAGTGGCTGAAATAGCATCTGTATTCGGTATGAATGTTTCATATTTTTCTACTTCTGGTACAGGACATAATAAAAATTATCCCTCTGTTTCTTTGGATGAATTGTTAAGTGAAAGTGATATAGTTACTATTCATGCTCCTCTTAATGAAAAAACTTTAAACTTGATTCAGTATGATGATATTTGTAAAATGAAACCTGGCGCTTATATCGTGAATATGGGACGAGGAGGTATTATAAATGAAGAGGATTTAGTTAAAGCATTGAATGATAAGAAAATAGCTGGTGCAGCTATTGATGTTTTTGTCGATGAGCCTATTCCCGCATATCATCCATATATTACAGGTATGAAAAATCCTTTGATGATTAAGTTCACACCTCATATTGGTTGGACTACCCGCGAGGCACGTATTAAATTAGTATCTATGATCGCTGACAATATCAAAACTATTTTATAGTAGATTGTTGTTAAAAAGAAGAAAAAAAGGTGTATCAATTTGATACACCTTTTTTATGTCTGCTGAGCAGGTCTATTTATAAGTATGGGGGATAATTGAAATTATTCCCATTCTATAGTTGCTGGTGGTTTTGAAGAGATATCATATGCGACGCGGTTTACACCTCGTACTTTGTTAATAATCTCATCTGATACCTTTGCTAAAAATTCGTAAGGTAAATGTACCCAGTCTGCAGTCATGCCGTCAGTCGAGGTTACTGCTCTAAGTGCTACTGTATATTCATAGGTACGTTCATCTCCCATAACACCTACGCTCTTGACAGGAAGTAACATTGCCCCGGCTTGCCAGATAGTATCATATAACATCATAGTGTCACCTGCTGCTATGGCTCCAGAGGCTGCTTTCCAATCTTTTGGAGCAGGAGTGTTAAGTAATGCATTTATGAAAATAGCATCTGCTTCTCTTAAAATTCTTAATTTTTCTGCAGATACTTCGCCTAGGACACGAATTCCTAAACCAGGACCTGGAAATGGATGTCTGGATATAAGACTGTTTTTAATTCCAAGAGCACGACCTACACGTCTAACTTCATCTTTGAAAAGAGTACGAAGTGGTTCAACGATTTTTAGGTTCATTTCTTTTGGAAGCCCACCTACGTTATGATGAGATTTAATGGTAGCTGAAGGACCATTGACAGAGGTCGATTCTATAACATCTGGATAAATCGTCCCTTGCGCTAACCAAGACGCATCTTTTATTTTTTTAGCTTCTTTATTAAATACTTCAATAAAAAGACCTCCTATGCATTTTCTCTTTTTCTCAGGGTCGGATATTCCGACTAGAGCATCTACGAAAAGTTTCTCTGCATCTATGCCTATAACATTTAAGCCCATATCTTTATATGAAGATAAAACAGAAGAAAATTCATCTTTTCTAAGAAGCCCATTATTAACGAAAATACAAGTCAGTTGTGAGCCTATGGCTTTATGTAATAGAACTGCTGCTACTGTAGAATCAACACCACCAGAAAGACCTAAGATTACATGGTCTTTACCAATCTTGTTTTTTAATTCTTTAACAGTGTTTTCGATGAAAGATGTTGGTGTCCAATCTCCTTCACATCCACAAATATTTAGAGCGAAATTAGATAAAATTTGTGCTCCATAGGTAGTGTGAAAAACTTCTGGATGGAATTGTACACAATATGTAGCTTCTCCTTTAATATGATAGGCTGCATTTTCTACATCTTCTGTCGAGGCAATAATTTCTGCCCCTTGTGGAAGTTTAGCAATAGTGTCGCCATGCGACATCCAAACTTGTGAGTTCTTGGGTATATCTTGAAATAGTGGAGAATCATTTTTTACAGTAAGCTGCGCTCTACCGTATTCTCTGGCTAATGAAGCATTAACTTCTCCTGAGTAATGTTGTGCTATATATTGTGCCCCATAACAAATAGCTAATAAAGGAATTTTTCCTTTTATAGAAGATAAGTCTATAGTAGGAGCTTTAGCATCTCTAACGGAATATGGACTTCCAGATAAAACTACGCCTACGACATCTTCGTCAAAAGATGGAGCTTCATTTTTTTTTGAAAATTTATTGAAAGGATATATCTCACAATAAACATTAGCTTCTCGGAGCCTTCTTCCTATGAGTTGGGTTACTTGCGAACCGAAATCAAGGATAATTATTTTCTTCATTATTAATAAATTTTTGTTACTTTTTCAAGCAATTTGTAAAATTTCGGACAAAATTAATAAAATTTATGTACTTTTGCCCCCCGAACAGGGAAAATAATATGCAGAAAATTAAAAACATAGCGATTATCGCTCACGTGGACCACGGTAAAACTACTTTAGTTGATAGAATGATTTATCAAGCTAATTTGGTTCGCAACACAGAAAAAGCAGGAGATCTTATTCTTGATAGTAATGATCTTGAAAGAGAAAGAGGTATAACAATTCTTTCAAAGAATGTTTCAGTACCTTACAAAGGTTACAAAATTAATGTAATCGACACACCAGGCCATAGTGATTTTGGTGGAGAAGTAGAACGTGTTCTAAATATGGCAGATGGAGTGCTTTTATTAGTAGATGCTTTTGAGGGAACTATGCCTCAAACACGTTTCGTTTTACAGAAAGCAATAGAACTAGGTAAAAAGCCAATAGTTGTTATTAATAAAGTAGATAAAGAGAATTGTCGTCCTGATGATGTAAATGAACAGGTATTCGACTTAATGTTTACTCTAAATGCTACTGAAGACCAATTAAGTTTTAAAACTATATATGGTAGTGCTAAACAAGGATGGATGTCATATGATTGGAAAAATCAAACTAATGACATTATTCCTCTTTTAGATACTATATTAGAAGAAGTACCAGATCCAAAAATAGTTGAGGGAACACCTCAAATGTTAATTACTTCATTACAATATTCACCTTATGTAGGTCGTATCGCAGTTGGTAAATTAACAAGAGGAACTCTTAAACCAGGTATGCCTATAACTCTTTGTAAAAGAGATGGCTCTTTCGAAAAACAAAAAATTCAGGATTTATTGGATTTTGAAGGTCTTGGAAAGAAAAAGGTAGATTCAGTACAATGTGGTGATATATGTGCTGTTGTAGGTATTAATGATTTCGAGATTGGTGATACTATAGCAGATTTTGAAAATCCAGAAGCCTTACCTCCAATTAAGATCGATGAACCAACGATGAGTATGTTATTTACCATTAATGATTCACCTTTCTTCGGACAAGAAGGAAAATTTGTGACTTCCAGACAGCTTAAAGATCGTCTTTCTTCTGAATTAGAAAAAAATCTAGCATTAAAAGTTAAACCTGGTTTGACTACTGAGTCATTTATCGTATATGGTCGTGGTGTTTTACATCTTTCTGTATTGATAGAGACTATGAGAAGAGAAGGATTTGAACTTCAGGTAGGTCAGCCTAAAGTTTTAGATAAAAATATAAATGGTGTTCGTTGCGAACCAATAGAGCATTTAACGATAGATTTACCTGAGCCAATGGTTGGTACTGCTATAGAGATGGCTACTAAAAGAAAAGCATCTCTTATGCACATGGAGACTAGAGGAGATAGAGCTTTCTTAGATTTTGAAATTCCTTCAAGGGGTATCATAGGTTTAAGAAGTAATATGATGACAGCCACTCAAGGAGAAGCCATAGTAGCTCATCGTTTTAAAGATTACGAGCCTTATAAAGGTGAGATAGAAAAAAGAAACAATGGTTCTTTAGTTAGTCTTGAAACTGGTACGGCTGTAGCATATGCTATGGATAAATTAAAAGATAAAGGTAAATTCTTCGTAGATCCAGGTGAAAAAGTTTATGCAGGACAGGTAGTAGGAGAGCACTCTCGTCAATCAGATTTAGATATCAATGTATGTAAAACAAAAAAACTTTCTAATGTTCGTGCTTCAGGTACAGATGATAAAGTAGTATTAGCTCCACCTGTTAAATTCTCTCTTGAAGAAGCTATTGAGTATATTCAAGCAGATGAATTGGTAGAAATTACGCCAAAATCTATGAGACTAAGAAAAATTTATTTAAGTCCAGTAGAGAGAAAACGTCGTAAAGGTTCTAATAACTAAAAAAATATTATATTTACCATTGTGGGAAAAGAAAATTAAGGAAAGATTTAATTAATTAAATTTTTTTTATAACTTTGCCGCCCACTATGGAAATAGGTGAAGACTATGAAAGTAGAAGAAAACGAGTATACAATCAATGTCAGAAGATTAGCTGATGGAAAACAGGAAATCAAGTATAGTCTTGATGGAAGTTTTTTTGATATGTTCGATAATGAAGACATATTGGATGCATCGTTAAAAGTGGTAATTGAGGTAGATAAAGGTTCCGGTTGGATTAATCTGACATGTGATATCAAAGGAGACGTAATAGTTCCTTGCGATAGATGTTTAGCTAATCTGACTTGTCCAATAGATGTTCATCATCCGATTAGGATTGAATTTTCAAAATACGGAAAAGGAACTGATAATGGAGAAAGTCTCGATGTTATAGTTTTAGGAGATAACGAAGGCGAAATTGATTTAGCTCAAACGATTTATGACTTTGTTTGTCTATCTTTACCTATTAAAAAGGTTCACCCAGAAGGAAAATGTGACCCTTTGATGTTAGAGAAAATGAAGAATATTTTGAAATAATTTAAAAATAATAATAAGATGGCACATCCGAAACACAGAATTTCTAAACAACGTAGAAATAAAAGAAGAACACATGATAAGGCATTTATGCCTACGTTATCAACTTGCTCTAATTGCGGTGCAAGCGTACAATATCATCACGTATGTCCAGAATGTGGATATTACCGTGGAAGGCTTATAGTTCAAAAAGAAGCCTAGTTGAATTTAAAAAATAGCCGAAATTTGTCTTCTTAAGAAGTAGGCGGATTTCGGTTTTTTATTTTATGACCCTTTCTAAGGTCTTACTTATTTGGCCCCATAGTTCAAGGGATAGAACAAAAGTTTCCTAAACTTTAGATTCGCGTTCGAGTCGCGGTGGGGCTACATAATAAAAGAGGATGTGTTATATTACACATCCTCTTTTATTATTAGATGAAGGAACTAAAATCTTTTAAGTTCGGATGATCCAGCTCCTCGTCCTTTATATTTACTCTTGGCAGAATTAAATTTATAGCGAAGTGTAAATTCAACCTTTCTAGTATCGTATCTATTACCTTGATGAAGTACCATCATGTCATTATAAAGTTGATTATTATCTTGTGCACCCTCAAAAATATCGTAAACTTTCACAGCTAAACTAAGATTATTATTACAAAGAGATTTAGTTACTCCACAGTTAACTATGAATTGATCTTTATATAAATACACATTTTGAGAATTACCTCGGCTTCTATAATTCGAATCAAAGTTAATTAACCAATCCGAAGTAAACCTGAATGAATTATTAAATGAAAAAACTGCAATAGGTTTATTTAGTTTAAATTCTTCACCATGGCTAGTTAGATTAAACCATTGTTTTATTAATCCAGCACTGACCTGAGGTGTCCAACAACCGAATGTGGATGATGAACTTAAATAAATAGTAAAAGAAGGCAGATGGTTTATATTCTTATATTTAATAAGAGAGATAGCTGGTCTATTCTCTAGCTGCTCAGTCCAATAAATAATAGCATCATGTTCATTTTTATAACTAAGCATAAGTTGTAAAAATTTCCATGATGAATTAAGTGTAATATCATGTATAACAGACGGATCTAAAAATGGATTTCCAGTTTGTAATGTAAAACGATTAGCATATGTAACATTGCTACTTAATTGACGATAAGAAGGACGCTGTGTTTTGGCTGTATAACTTAATTGCAGGCCAAGATTTTTCACTTTGGTGGCGAAAGATAAATTAGGAAAACATTGACTATAATCTTTACACTGCTCATCAATCTTTTTATCAAAGCTATAATAATCAGACTGTACATTTTCATAACGAAGTCCTGCTCCAAACATACCAAAAGATGTAGCGAAATTATATTCGATAAAGAAACTATTATTTTGATTTTTTATTTTTGTATTAGAAGATTCCACTACGTTTTCAGGATTAATATAAATATCTTTTCTAAAAGTGTTTGTATACTCATTGCCGAAAGATAAGTTGCCTTTCCATATAGGATATGTTAAAACTAATTTAGATGCGAAAAGACGATTTTTAACCTCATTATCAGAGCTTACATTACGATTTTCGAAATTCTTACTATCCTCTTCAGTAAGTGTATATGATGACTCCTTAGAAGTAAGAAAAGTACTATTATAATCTATATTTAATTTACCGACACTTCCATTATAATATGCGTTTATATTATGCGTAGGAAGATTATCATTATGAAAGGTCATATAACTATTCCAGGTGTCATATAAAACGTTATCGGCAAACATTTCATTGCCCATAGTGGCATGTCCTTTAATGTCAATAGGACTTGAATAGGTATATTTCGCTCCTAAAAAATGTTTAGGAGATATTTCATAGTTAATACCAGCTATAGTCGAAAAATTCTGCGATTTATTGGTAGCATAAACAGTATTATTCTGATGCCAAATTGTATCAGCATAGACAGTTTGCCATAATTTACTATCTTGTAATACTTCATTTTTAGAATATTTCACAGTACTAAAAATATCTAAACCATTAATACGATAATTCATATTTATTTGTTCAGTCAGGTCTGGATATTTAGACGCATAATAGCTTGAACGTAAATCGAAACCAAAACCATCTCCACTTTTTCTTATGGTAGTAATGCGAATTACTGCCTTAGTCGATGCATCATATCTAGCTCCAGGATTAGTTACGACCTCTACATTTCGGATATTCTCTGAACTTAGATTATCTAATTCAGACACATCATGAACCTGACGACGATTAATATAAATTAATGCAATACCCTTACCGAATACCTCGAATACTCCGTCTGATCCGGTAACCATCGGAATTCTTTGTAAAACATTATTAGCAGTTCCAGCCTTCTCAAGAACAGAATTTTTCACAGTCGTCACGAAAGCATCATTACGTACGACCATTTTCGGTATTCGAGCTTTAACAATAGCTGCACCAAGTAAAGATGCATTTTTTTTAAGAGAAATATTCAGGGCAATGTTTAAGTCTCTATTGGCAGCATCCTGCTTTTCTTGTTGTAGATGTACTATTTGGTCTAAATAACCAACGAAGGATGCACGTATGAAATATTTATTTTCAATAGATGTTAATGTTTGTTTAGTAGCAGGATTAACATCATTAGGAATTTTTAAAATAAAATTTCCTTTCTCATCTGTCGTGGTACCTGCGATAAGACTACTATCTTTGATTTGATAAAGTACCACATTGGCATAAGATATGGGTACTTTGTCATCTTGATCGACTACCGTTCCAGAAATAAGCGAAGCTGATTTCTGCATTGCCTCGTTTGATTTGTTTTCGCTCTGTGCAGATAAGTGAGTAGATAGCATTAATGATGCAATAAGCACCATTGCCTTAATTGATATTTTCATAATTTATTTAAAATATTTTACGTATAGACGCGACAATTGCTATTTTGTTACAAGGCAAAAGTAATAATTATTTGATATATTTGTGAAAAACATAGCATGTCAGATAAATGGATTAATAGTATTAGTGATTTTAAATCTTACTTGACGATAGAGAGGTCATTGTCGGGCAATACAGTTAGTGCTTATATAAGTGATGTACATTTTTTGATGGCATTCGTCGAGGATAAATTCAAATGTGAAAGTCCGAAGGCTGTTGATAAGAATATGTTACTCGAATTTTTAGATGAAATTTATAAATCTGGTGCTACGAAAAAAACTCAAGCTCGTAAAATAAGTTCACTTCGAGCCTTTTATAAATATCTGGAAATAGATGGAGTCATAGATAATAACCCTTGTGATTTGATAGATGTGCCTAAGATAAACCGTTATCTTCCAACAGTACTTTCTGTAGATGAGGTTGTTAAAATCCTGACGTCTGTGGATCTATCAGAGCCCCTTGGACATCGCAATAGAGCTATACTGGAAGTATTGTACTCTTGTGGGCTTAGAGTCTCTGAACTGGTCAATATGCGTCTTTCTGATGTGTTCTTTGATGAGGGGTTTGTACGAGTGATAGGAAAAGGAGATAAGCAACGAATTATACCTATAGGTGAACCTGCATTGAAAGCTATAGGGCAATATTTAAGGCAAAACGTGCGTTCAAGGGGATTAAGTGGGGCATCTAGCAGTGGAGGTTTACGAAAAACCGGGTCTAAAGATGAAGATATTCTTTTCTTAAATCGTAATGGAAGGAAAATGACACGGGAGATGATATTTATCATAGTGAAAAATGCAGCTAAAAAGGCCGGTATTACGAAAGATATCTCACCACATACATTCCGTCATTCTTTCGCTACTCATCTCGTGGAAAATGGAGCTGACCTTCGCGTAGTTCAAGAACTTCTTGGTCATGAAAGTATACTGACTACCGAAATTTATACCCATGTCGATAGTAGCAAATGGCAAGAGAGCATATTGAAGTATCATCCACGCTCTTAAGTATTATTTTTTTATATTTTTTTCGTAGTAAAGGCAATAGGGTGAGAGCCCGCATTTCTCACATAGTGGTTTGCGAGCAAGACATATACGACGTCCGTGGAGTAAAATTTGATGATGGAATCTCAAACGTCTCTCGGGAGCTATATTTTTAGTAAGCTCTTCTTCTACCTTTTCTACTGTTTTTCCTTTAGTCAATCCAATACGTTTAGATACTCTAAACACGTGTGTATCTACAGCTATTACTGGCAAATCAAAAACTATAGCAGCTATCACATTGGCTGTCTTACGTCCTACGCCAGGTAATGTTTGCAAATCTTCTAATGATGAAGGGACTGTGGAATTAAAATCTGAGACTAATTTTTTAGAAAGCCCCATAAGATACTTCGTTTTACTTGTCGGGTAACTAACCGATTTAATAAGTTCATGAATATCATTATAGGATGCTGCTGCCATAGCCTCTGGAGTTCCAAAACGTGACATAAGAGCAGGAGTGACTTTATTAATACGTTTATCTGTACATTGAGCAGATAAAACGACTGCTACAAGAAGCGAAAAAGGGTCACTATATATTAATTCTGTATCTGCATCTGGCATATTTACTGAGAACCAATCTAAAACCTTAGTATATCTTTCTTTTTTTAACATAGTAAATTATATAAGATCAGAAATATCTATCTCTTTAATGGCCTCTGGCTCCATTTCTTTAGTAGTCATATCCTCACATAATATAGTGCGAGAAGGATATTTCTCATATAACGAATGATTATGTGTTACCATAATAATAGCAGGACCTTCTTCTTCTTCATGGATTTTGATAAACAAGTCTTGAATTTCATTAGCTGTTACTTCGTCTAAGTTACCTGTAGGTTCATCTGCCAGAATAATATCAGGATTGTTTAATAGAGCTCGAGCTATAACTATTCTCTGCTGTTCTCCTCCTGAAAGGTTATATGGCATTTTATGGAGTTTATGTTTCATGCCAACAGATTCTATTACTTCATTAATACGTGCATCTATTTTGTTTTTATCCTTCCATCCTGTAGCTTTTAAGACGAATAATAAATTATCATAAATAGAACGATCCATAAGTAGCTGGAAGTCTTGGAAAACAACACCAATTTTTCTACGCAGATATGGTATCTCTCTCTTTTTAAGATTACGTAAATTGAAACCAGCTACTTCAGCATCACCTTTTTTAAGAGGATATTCTGCAGTAATAGTTCTTAATATTGAAGTTTTACCACTTCCAACCTTTCCTATTAAATATACCATTTCTCCTTTTTCTATGGATATATTTACATCAGTCAATATTAGATGTTTAGCATTTTCAATATTAGCATTCTCAAGTTTAATAATTGGTTTCATATGGTAATATTTATTAGACAAAAGTAGAAAAAATCATCTTTTATTCCTATTTTTGTTATTTAATAAAGTATATCAAAAAAATATGAATAAATTCATTAAAATAATAATGTTTCTTTCTTTGGGATTAACTATAGCATTTACTACATCTTACGCTCAAGGTAGAACAGGATTAGTGGATAGTTATAATAAGGCCAAAGATTTATATGAAAACGAGTTATATGCAGCAGCAGATAAGCAGTTTGATAAAACCTTGAATTTGCTATCTATTAACTCTGAAACGGAATTTCATATTAATAGAGCTGAAATAAGTGCTTATAAAGTCTTATGTGCTATTAAAATGAGAAGGAATAATATTGATGAGCTTGTAGCTAAATATGAATATCAATATCCAGAAGCTGTAGAATTAGCACAAGTGAAATTTTATCAGGCATCTTATTATTTTGATAAAGAAAATTATGCGAAATGCTTATCTATTATTAATGAAATACAAAATCAACGTCTTCCACGTAAAGAGATGTTAGATTACTTATTTTATAGAGCATATTGTAATATGAGAGTTGGAAATTATCCACAAGCGATAGCTGGATTTAATAAGATCAGATCCATTGTGCTCAATAAATATACTACAGAATCTAAATACTATCTTGCATATGTTTATTATTTAAATAAAGATTTTAAAAATGCTATAACTTTATTTGAAGAGTTAAAAAACTTATCTCAATATTCCCTATATTCTAAATATTTTTTGCTTGAATCACATTTCATGTTGAAAGATAATGCATATGTTTTAGAAAATGGAGAAAAGTTATTTAGTGAGTTGGATGGAAGTTATAAAATGAAGCTCGCTCGTATTTTATCAGAAGCATATTTTTCTGTTAATAATTCAAGAAAAGCCAAAGATTATTTTGATATTTATAGTAGTTCAGGTGCTAATTTAAGCAGAAAGGATAATTATTATTCAGGAGTAGTGTCATATTCTTTAAAAGCATATCTCTCTTCTATTAATGCGTTTGAAAAAGTAGTGGGCCCAAGAGATTCATTGACTCAGAATTCATACTATCATCTAGGTAATTGCTATTTAAAAGCCAAAAATAAACATCAAGCATTAATAGATTTTAAAAAGGCTTCAATGTATGATTTTGATAAAAAAATAAAAGAAGATTCATATTTTAACTATGCGAAATTAGCATTTGATATTAATTCAGATATAAGTGGGTTTAATAATTATTTGCAGATGTTTTCGAAAGATGCGAATTCAGATGAGATTTATTATTATATAGCTACAGCATATTTAATGCAGAAAAAATATCAAAAGGCTTTAGATATGATGACCAAGATAACTTATCCATCTAGTCAGGTATCTAATAATATTCAGAAAGCTTCTTTTTTCAGAGGAATGGAATATTTTCAGATGAAAGCTTATTCAAATGCTATAAGTAATTTCGAAAGGGCAGAAATTAAATATCCAAACTATAATGCGAGGGTAGCTGATTTGTCTAAATTCTGGAGGGCTGAAGCTTATTATAGAACAGGAAATTATCAGGAATGTATAAATATTAATAAACAACTAATTTCATCTACTTATTTTCACAGTACAGCTGAATATCCTGTAGTTTTCTATAATATAGCCTATGCATACTTTAAAAATAAAGATTATGTAAATGCTATAGAATCATTCAATAAATATTTATCATATCCACCATCGAAAAGAGAAATGACTTCTGAGGCTAAATTAAGACTTGCAGATAGTTATTTTATGACAAGTGATTATGAAAGATCTGCAGAATTATATGAAACCATTTATAAATTAAATTATGATGATACTAATATATATGCTGCATATCAAAGTGCTATAGCCTATGGCCTTCAATCTCGTCAGGATAAAAAAATAGAGATGTTAAGAGAAATCGTTGAGCAACATCCTAATTCATCTTATATTAATCAAGCGATGTATGAATTAGGAAGGACCTATGTTCAGCAGGGAATGCCTGATAAAGCAGAGATATTTTATAATAAATTGTTGACTACAAAAAATCAATTCCATAATAAAGTATTACTTGAATTGGGGATGATAGCCAATAATAAAGGCTTTTACGATACGGCAGTTAAATATTATAAGCAAATATTGACTAATTCTCCATATAGTGAAGAGGCTAAGGATGCTCTTTCAGGTATGGAATCTATTTATCAACAACAGAATAAAGCAGAAGAGTTTTTGGCTTACATAGATAAAATAGGAATGTCATCCGCTAAGACGGCAGGAGAAAAAGAAACTATGCTATTCAACTCTGCAGAACAGATCTTTTTAGATGGAAATATGCAGAAAGCTATCGTTTCTTTAAAGAGATTCATCTCTAAGTATCCCGAAAGTTCTAAAGTAATCCAAAGTGATTTTTATATAGCTGAGGCTTATCATAAAATCGACAAACCAGAAGAAGCAGCAGCATACTACCTGAAAGTTATGCAAAATGGAGAAGGTTCATTTAGAGAAATTTCCACTTTGTCATATGCTAAGATTTGCTATAGTTTGCAAGATTATCAGAAGGCTATTTCTGCTTATGAAAGTTTACAGTCCATAGCTACACTAGAAAATAATAAGTTCGATGCTTTGGTAGGTCTTATGCGTTCTTATTATAAAAATGGTGATAATGAAAAGGCTATAATGACAGGAGAAAAAGTACTTTCAACTGAAAGAGGACAAAGACAACTAAGTATAGAAGCGAATTATATAGTAGCTAAATCTTTATTAGTAAGAGGAGAAAGACAGAGAGCTATAACGATATTGAAAAAATTAGCTTCGAGCAGTGCTACTGCTGAAGGAGCTGAAGCTAATTATTTATTAATTCAAGATGCATATGATTCTGGTAAATTAGAAGATGTGGAAAATTTAGTTTATGCTTTTTCTGATTCTAATACTCCACAGACGTATTGGTTAGCTAATAGTTTTATATTGTTAGGTGATTCATTCGCAGAGAGAGAACTATGGAAACAAGCTGAAGCTACATTCGAAAGCATAAAAGATGGATATAAACCAAGGAATGCTAAAGATAATGTTCTAGAATTAGTAGAGATGAGATTGAAAAAAATAAAGGATAATATGGCTATGATCAAAGATACTACTGGAGTTAGTAGTACGATGGTTCAAGATAGCATTGCCATTAATAATAAGTAAAAGATTAATATGAAATATAAAATTATAATAATAGGAGTATTAAGTTTTCTAAGTGTAAGTAAAATTCAAGCTCAGCAAGATATCCATTCTACAGTAGAGGTTAATCGTCAGTTTGAAGGGAAGTTACTTAATGTTAGAAAAAGTGATTTAAATACTACATATTCAGATACCTTAACTCGATTTAATCTGAATTTTAATTATTCTATTTTTGATAAACCATATAGGGACTTATATGAATTCAATCCTTTACCATCTGTGGCTTTGAATTCTGTTGAGGTTAAATATCCTGTTTTTATGGCTAAGTTAGGGTTGGGCTTTAAAGGTACACCTGAGGCAGATATATATTTTACCCCTAATATATCATCTAATTTTTCTTTGGCTTTAAATCTTAATCATAAATCATTTTGGGGTAAACTTCCTTTAGTAGAAAATGATAATAGTATTTATAAGAATTCTGGAAGTAAAATTATTAGCGATAGAATGACCAATGGGGGAGGTTTTAAAACTAGATATCAGTGGAAGAATGGAGAAATAAATACATATCTTGATTACGATAATAATGTGTTTTTATATACAGGTATAAATACTGATTATATCGAAGATAATATTCCAGATATTTCTAAATTAGGAGATAGAAAATATCTTCATGATAATTTTTCACACAAGTTTAATCGTTTGATAGTTTTAACAAATGTGAAATCTAAAAAGTTGGTTGAGGCTCCATATTTTTATGATTGTAGTATGTTTTTTACTCGTGGTAAGAATAATCCGGGTATTACAGAGAGTATATTAAATTTTGATTTAAATGCTGGATTTTTGACTAAAAATAAAAGAAATCTTGTATTCGGTCTTAAAGTAATGCTTGATGCAGATGCTAGAGATAATAGCGATGATGATGCTAATACCTATTCAATGTTTAATTTTAAAGGACAATATAGAATAGATCGTGAAAAATATAAAGTAGGTCTTGGTTTAGTATTAGCTGCCGCAAGTTCTGAACATGAAAATATTTCAGATGTTTCTAATATAATGCCTGCTATTGATGCAGAATATAATTTAGTTAAGAATAATTTAACTATATATGGAAGAATCGATGGAGAAAATAATTTTGAAAGTTTCTATAAATTAAGTGGTATTAATCCATGGCTTTCCAAAAATCTAAATGTAGGTTTTTCGTCTATACCTATTAGAACCGCATTAGGTCTTAAAGGTCGGGTAGGAAGTCGCGTAGGTTACAACCTATTTATGCAATATTCAGATAAACAACATCAAGCTTATTTTATTGAAGATAGAGCTTCTGTATCTAATATTGATTTTATGGATTATAAGGAAATGACATATGGTGCTTCTATAAAATGGACTTCTCAGGATATTAGTTTAGGTGCCGATTTTAAATTTAATTCATATCTAGATGATGCATTCGTATTTATGTTACCTAAAGACGAACAAGATTTCTATTTTAGATATAATCTTAAAGAAAGATTCATCGCTAAAGTTACATTATATAGAAGAAGTAAGGTTAATGGAGTGCAGACTAATCAGTTAGAAGATTCAGGTGTAGAAGCACAAAAATTTCCTTGTACTATGCGAGGTTTTGCAAATCTTGGGCTAGAATTAAAATACATATTAAATCCAACTTATACTTTTTATATTAAAGGTGATAATTTGCTTAATCAGGATATTCAATATGTGTTAAATTATGCTGAACTTCCGTTAAATATTGGTGCTGGAATCTATGTTAAGTTCTGATTTTTTATTATCTTTGTCTGTTTACATTTTTAAAATAAAATAGTAATAGCATTTACAAAAAATGTTAACTATATTTAATTTTAATAAACCGAAATTATTTAAAGATAAATAAAAAGAAATGTCAGAAAAAGAAGTTAACCAAGAAGTTGAAGATAATTATTCAGCGAACAATATTCAGGTACTAGAAGGTTTAGAAGCAGTTCGTAAAAGACCTTCAATGTATATTGGAGATGTAGGAGCTAGAGGTTTACATCACCTTGTATATGAGGTAGTCGACAACTCAATTGATGAAGCACTAGCTGGATATTGTAGTGATATCAATGTTATAATTCATAAAGATAATTCTATATCTGTTTCCGATAATGGACGTGGTATTCCTACTGGAATGCATGAGAAGGAAGGTAAATCAGCTTTAGAGGTTGTTTTGACTGTCTTACATGCAGGAGGTAAATTTAATAAAAGTAGTTATAAAGTATCTGGAGGTTTACATGGTGTAGGTGTCTCTTGTGTAAATGCACTTTCCATAAATCTAAAGGCTGAGGTTCATAGAGATGGACAAATTTTTGTTCAAGAATATTCTCAAGGAAAGCCTTTATATCCAGTTAAATCCATAGGTTCAACAGATGATCATGGTACTATTATAACGTTTAAACCAGATGAAGAAATTTTCAGTACTTTAACTTATAATTTTGACACCCTAGCATCTAGATTAAGAGAATTATCTTTCTTAAATAAAGGAATAAAATTAACTCTAACCGACGAACGTCAATATGAAGATGAACAAGTTCATGATGTCGAAGGTGATGATGCAGTAGCAGTAGAGAAAGTAGAAGAGCCAGTAAATGAAGGAGAACGTAAATTCAAATCCTTAGTTTTTTATTCAGAACTAGGACTTCTGGAGTTTATTAAATATCTTGATGGAACAAGAGAGAAAATTACTGAGAATCCTATTTATTTAGAAACTGATAAAACAGGTATTCCTATCGAAATAGCTATGCAGTATACAAATAGTTATAGTGAGAATATTCATTCTTACGTTAATAATATTAATACTGTAGAGGGTGGTACGCATTTAACTGGATTTAGAAGAGGTCTTACTACTACTCTTAAGAGTTATGCTGATAAAAATGGATATTTAGATAAATTGAAATTTAATGTTGACCCTGCAGATTTTAGAGAAGGTTTGACAGCAGTCATTTCTGTAAAAGTGGCAGAACCACAGTTTGAAGGTCAGACTAAGACTAAACTTGGTAATAGTGAAGTTGATGCAGCAGTATCACAAGCTACTAAACAAGTTTTAGAAGCTTATCTGGAAGAAAATCCAAAAGATGCTAAAAGTATAGTCAGTAAAGTTATATTAGCTGCTACAGCTAGACATGCAGCTCGTAAAGCACGTGAATTAGTTCAAAGAAAAACTGTAATGTCAGGAGCAGGACTGCCTGGTAAATTAGCAGATTGCTCTAGTAGAGATGCTTCTCTTTGTGAGATTTTCCTAGTCGAGGGAGATTCAGCAGGTGGAACAGCTAAAACTGGTAGAGATAGAGAGTTCCAAGCAATACTTCCATTAAGAGGAAAGATTCTTAATGTAGAGAAAGCTATGGAACATAAAATTTTCGATAGCGAACAAATACGAAATATATATTCAGCTTTAGGTGTAACTGTTGGGACAGAAGAAGATTCTAAAGCTTTAAATCTTAGTAAACTCCGTTATCATAAAGTAATAATCATGACCGATGCGGATGTCGATGGAGCTCATATCGCTACATTGATTTTAACTTTCTTCTTTAGGTATATGGTAGATTTGATTAGAAATGGCTATGTATATATAGCTTATCCACCTTTATATAGAGTAAAAACTAAAAAAGGAAATGTTGAGAAGTATTGTTGGACAGAAGATGATCGTAAAAACGCTATAGCAGAGTTAGGTGGAGCTAATGAAAACTCAGTAACTATTCAACGTTATAAAGGTCTTGGAGAAATGAATGCAGAGCAGTTGAAAAATACTACAATGGATCCTAAAACTCGTTTAATGAAACAAGTTACTATTGATAATGCAGCTGAAGCAGACCGTGTATTTTCAATGTTAATGGGTGATGATGTAGCCCCAAGAAGAGAATTTATAGAAGCAAATGCTAAATACGCTAATATTGATGCATAGCCATCAGTATTAGTTGTTTAAAAAAACAAATATATACTAATACCTAATTAAAAAGAATACAATGGATATTTTTGATAGAATCAAACTTGATGATGGTGGTCCATTAGGACAATATCGTAGAAGAGCTCATGGTTATTTCGCATTCCCTAAACTAGAAGGTGAATTAGCACCAGAAATGATGTTTAACGGGAAAAAAGTTTTAAACTGGAGCCTTAATAATTATCTTGGATTAGCGAATCATCCAGAAGTTAGAAAAGTAGATGGTGAGGCTGCCGTAAAATGGGGTATGGCTTATCCAATGGGCTCAAGAATGATGTCAGGTCAGACTTCTCTACATGAGAAAATGGAAAGAGAATTAGCTGATTTTGAAAAGAAAGAAGATGCTTTTCTATTTAACTTTGGTTATCAAGGAATACTCTCTACGATAGATGCAGTTACAGACCGTCATGATGTTATAGTTTATGATTCTGAAGCTCATGCTTGTCTTATAGATGGTATGCGTTTACATATGGGGAAAAGAATGGTTTATCCTCATAATAATATTGAAAAGTGTGAAAAAACTATTCAAAGAGCTTTAAAATTATGTGAAGAAACAGGTGGTGGAGTTTTGCTTATTACTGAAGGAGTATATGGAATGACAGGAGCACTTGGAATTCTTGATGAAATTGTAGCTCTTAAGAAAAAATACAAATTCCGTATTTTAATAGATGATGCACATGGTTTTGGAGTTATGGGAAAAACCGGTAGAGGAACTTCAGAACATTTCGGAGTTATGGACGGAGTTGATTTATATATAGGTGCATTCGCTAAATCAATGGCTACTATAGGTGGTTTTGTAGCAGGACCTAAATATGTAATCGACTTTTTAAGATATAATTTAAGATCTCAAATTTATGCTAAATCTCTTCCAATGCCAGTAGTTGAAGGCTGTTTGAAAAGATTAGAATTAATAAGAGGAAAAGAAGGTGATCGTTTACGTGCTAATTTATGGACTATAACTCGTGCCCTTCAAAATGGATTTAGAGAAAGAGGATTTGATATTGGACCTGCTCAAGCTTGTGTAACACCTGTGTTTATTAAAGGTACTGTTCCTCAGGCTACTGATATATGCGTAGATCTTAGAGAAAATTATCATATCTTCTGCTCAGTAGTCGTATATCCTGTAGTTCCAAGAGGCGTAATTATGTTTAGAATTATCCCAACTGCAGTTCATACACTAGAGCAAGTAGAGCGTACTCTAAATGCATTCTCAGATGTGCAAGATAAACTTAAAAAAGGATATTATAATTCAGACGAGATACAAGATAAAGCGATAGATTAATGTTTTCTTTTGATAGAAAAGTAGTAATAATAACTGGTGCTAGTTCTGGAATAGGACTGGCATCAGTTAGATTATTTGCCCAAAACAAAGCTTATGTAGTTTTAGCTGCCAGATCTGAAGATATAATTAGAAAAGAGGCTGAAGAACTTTCAAAAATAACGAAAACTTTAGCTGTTGTAGCCGATGTTTCCAAAGAAGAAGATTGCCGGAATCTGATTAATAAAACAGTTGAAAAATTTGGACAAATTGATGTCTTAGTGAATAATGCGGGAATATCTATGAGAGCGCGTTTTGAGGATTTGGATTTATCAGTATTGCATAAATCAATGGATGTTAATTTTTGGGGAACCGTGTATTGTACTAAATTCGCATTGCCCTATCTATTAAAATCTAAAGGTAGTGTGGTAGGAGTTACTTCTGTAGCCGGTTTTAAAGGTTTGCCTGGAAGAACAGGATATTCATCTTCAAAATTTGCTATTATAGGATTTCTTGATTGTTTAAGAGGAGAAACTATAAATCAAGGTTTGCATGTTATGGTTTTCGCTCCTGGTTATACGGCTTCAAATGTCCGTTTTAATGCTTTGTTAGCTGATGGAACTCCTCAAGGATCTACACCTAGAGATGAGAGTAAAATGATGACTGCTGATAGAGTAGCCGAAAAACTTCTTAAAGGTGTTAAACATAGAACAAGACAGATGATTCTTACTTCTGAAGGAAGAATAGCAGTTTTGCTTAATCGAATTTTTCCTAGATGGTTAGATTATATTGTCGTTAAGTTTATAAATAAAGAAAAATAATATTTTTCATTGCTCGTATAAATTAGATTTGATATGGATAGAGTAAAGAGATTTCATAACCCGAAAATATATATAGCATTAGCTATTACGTTAATATTATCTGTAATTATATTTCCCGATAATGAACGCTTTACTTATAAATATCAAAAGGGTAAAGTTTGGAATTATAAGACGCTTATTTCTCCAATAGATTTTCCTATATTAAAAACCAAGGCAGAATTAAATGCTGAAGAAGAAACGTTAGCTCAAAAAATAATTCCTTATTATAGTTATCGTTCTGAAACGGCTCGTAATGAATTAACGAAGTTATCTAAGTTACCTTATGATAATGAGATTTTAGATGCTTTTACCATGATTTATGATAAAGGTTTGATAGGCGAATTTCCCTCTGAGAATAATTTGGAAAAAATTATTATTGTCCAGAGAGGCAATAGAGCATCTGAAGTACCGGCAACCGAGATTTTTGATTTAAAAACAGCTAAACGTTATATTCAGACTATAATTGATTCTCTAGTGTTAAAGCATAAAAGTGATTCCATCTATAGAGAATTTTCCATTTCCGATTATTTAGTACCAAATTTACTTTATGATCAAACTAAGTCTGAGACTGTACATAAAGAAGCTATTGATTATATTTCTCCTACGAGAGGTATGGTTTATACTGGCCAATTGATTGTTTCCCAAGGAGAAATAGTAACAGCTGAAGTTAAACAACTTTTGGATTCGTATAAAGCAGAATTTGAATCAAATCTTGGCAGTACGGGGTCTATCTATGTTTTAAAGATAGGTCATACTCTAATGATAACTATTATTCTGATTTTAATCTTGGCTATAATATATTTTATTTATTCTAAAATTTTTAATAATATGAATAAATTTTATTTCATATTATTGTTATTTTTATTAGTCGAAATAGTGACGGTGTTTATAGGAGATATTAAGCCTAATAATCTATACATGGTTCCTTATGCCGTATTTGCCTTATATTTAGTAGCATTCTTTAAGCAGAAATTTTCGTTTCCTATATATGCTATTCTATTATTGCCTGTATTAATATTGTCTCCCAATGGAATAGAACTTTATGTAATGAATCTTTTCGTTGGAGCTATAACGATGATATCA
>Ga0172377_10000228_pt1 | contig 50313 bp, 42 predicted proteins | sample Pumphouse3metaG_FD_119749 | JGI IMG/M metagenome (GOLD analysis project Ga0172377, IMG submission 119749) | Leachate microbial communities from a municipal landfill in Southern Ontario, Canada - Pumphouse #3 metaG | ecosystem: Engineered > Solid waste > Landfill > Unclassified | place: Canada...
TAACAACTACATTTTCCTCTTTATGAAAATATTTAGTTATAATCCAAGCTTGAAGCTTTAGAATATATATCATCATTACTAAAAATGCAAATACTACACTCATACCTAAAAACATAAACTTTAGGGCTTCACTTACTAAGTTTATCTCTTCCATTTTGGGAACTCCAGATATATATTTTCTATTTACACGTATTTTATAATATTTTTCCTTTAAGTGACATTTGCTTTTGTATTAATGTTGATTAAAAATAGAATTTTCATACAAAAAGCTAGATTTAAAATAGTTTTTGTCCAACTCTAAGAACAAGATAATCGACTCTTTCAATGATTTTGATAAATTTTTCTATTTTTTTATTAATATTTAACATTTTTATTCCTTATTGATTAAATCTTATTGAAATTTTAATATTTTTTCTAATATTACTTGAAAAATATTGCAAAATGCAATATAATTAGATAAAAATATGCTATGAAGGGTTTTTATATGGTGATAGTTACAGAAATAATAGAAAGATTAAAAGATATAATAAGTAGAGATTACGGAAATAAAAAAGTTTTTGATAAAGATGTGGCAAAAGAGCTTGATATTACTCAAGTTAATTTTGCAACTATGAAAAATAGAGGAAAGATTCCTTATGATAAAATACTTGATTTTTGTGCTAAAAAAAAGATTTCAATTAATTGGTTACTTTATAATCAACACCCAGAGTCACTAGTAGAAAGTACTGATAGATATTGGATAAAATATTATCCAAATATCAAAGTAAGTGCAGGAGGAGGTAGTTTTGAAGCAAATGAGGAGTTTGAAAAACTTGATATGCCATTGTATTTTGTTGATTTTTTAGGAGGAATAAAAAATATAAAAAATATTGAGGCTATTAAGGTAGTAGGGGACTCTATGGAGCCAACTTTACAAAATGAGAGTATTGTTTTTATAGATAAATCAAAAACATCTCTTACAAAAGGAGCCATTTATGCTTTTTTATATGAAGATAGTATGTTTGTAAAAAGAGTAGTCAAAAAAGGCAATGAGCTTATTTTTTCTTCAGATAATGATGTCTATGATGATATGATATGTCGTGCTAATGATATAGTAATATATGGTAAAATACTATCTAGCTTAAATAATCTATCTAATAGTTAAAGATATAATTAGATATCAAATAGTGTTGTACTTTGTAAAGTTTTATTTAAAATAGATATTATATCATTGTTATCACAACCTACGATATATAAAAGGTTGTAGTTTAGGGTTTTAATAAAAAACTCTAATTCTTCACTATCTTGGTAAAATATAGCATTTTTAAGTACGTTGGAGTACTCTTTGTGTATTAAAACTTGTACTTTTGCGTATTTGAAGTTTTTTTGAATATGTGTTAGAGTATAGATTGCTTTTGAAATAGCAGGTGATGTTAATATAAACTTATCACTTTTACCAAATTCTATTTGTTTGAAGTTTTTATTGATAAAAATAGGTGATAGTAGATTCCATTTTTTTAATCCTTGTATTTCATTGATAGGATTATCTATTTTAAAATACTCAACTACACTTAAAAAGATATTGATATAAAAAAACGGTATTTTTGCTCTATAATAGAGTATATCTTTATAACTAAAAGTTGTTTCAAAAATAGAGTGAATAGTAAGATTTGATATTTGATATTTTTTATTGATAAATGTTTTGTATTGAGGATAGATTTTGGCTAAAAGCTCTTTGTTTGAAGATAATATTAGTTTAAATTCACTAGAACTTTGAAGCTTATCTAATAGATAATTTAAATCATATTGTAAATAGATATAATAACTATCTAAAACCATTAGATTAAATATATCATATGTTATTTCATTAATATAAAAGACATCTAACTCTTTGTTGGATAGAAGATATCTTATAATCTTAATTGTAGCTTCATTGATATCATTGACCTTTATCCAAGCTATCTCTTTATCACTTATTTGTATAAAATCATTTTTATAGATTATTCCAAAAGCACCTTTTTCAACAGCTTTATTTATATCTTCTTGATTATCTGATATAAAAAGATCTCCATTTTTAAGTTTTTTGAGATTAGTTTGTATATTATAAACAAAGGATATTGATGGAGGATTTTTAAGCTCTCCATCAACTAACTCTACCAATGATGTTATATTCATATTATTTGATTGGTGTTCCTGATTTTTTTGGATTTCTAGGTGAGATTAATGTTAATCCATCTTCATCTTTTGCTGCTAAAATCATACCTTGACTTAAAAGCCCCATAAGTTTTGCTGGTTTTAAGTTTGCAACTATACATACTTGTGTTCCAACTAACTCTTCAGGCGAATAGTACTCTTTTATACCTGCAACTATTTGTCTGCTTGTATCTTCACCACAATCTACTTGAAGTTTAAGAAGTTTAGAGCTTTTTGGAACTTCTTCTGCTTCAATAACTGTAGCAACCTTTAGAGATACTTTCATAAAATCTTCTATACCTATAAGACCATCTTCACTAATAGTAACTTCTTTTTTAATCTCTTTTATTTGAGTTGGTTTTTTCTCTTCTATAGTAGCAACTGGTGCTGAAGCTAGGAGTTGAGTCTCTATTTTTGGAAAAAGTGGATCTACTTTTTTTATAGTAGTTTTTTCTAATAATCCATTTTCTTTAATAAGCTCTTGATAACTCTTTGTATTTATGCTAAATCCTAAACTATCAGCTAAAAAGAGAGTTTTTTGTGGCATAATAGGATGTAAAAGTATAGAGACTTTTGCCAAAATATTAGTTACAAGTGCTACAAGTGCATTTGCTTCATCTGTTTTACCCTCTTTGATTTTGTTCCAAGGCTCATAATCACCAATAGCCTTATTTGCTATAAATAAAACCTTCCAAAGATCTTCTAAATATCTATTGATTTGCATATCATAAATATACTCTTCAATTCCATCTAAGAGTTCGCTAAGCATTTCTAACTCTTTTTGATGATATCTTTCTACATCCTTTGAATCTACTATAAAATCACTATATTTTCCACTCATACCTATTACTCTATTGAGTAAGTTTCCTAAATCATTACCTAAATCGCTGTTTATTCTATCTATTAATGCTTTTTGTGAAAAATCACCATCTTGTCCAAAAGGAACCTCTCTTAGTAAAAAATATCTAAAAGAATCTAAGCCATAAGCATCAGCTACTTCTTTTGGATTTACTACATTACCTTTACTTTTGCTCATTTTTTGTCCATCTCTAGTCCACCAACCATGAGCTGCTATATGATCTGGTAGAGGCAACTCCAAACTCATTAAAAATGCAGGCCAATAAATAGCATGAAATCTTAATATATCTTTTCCTACAAGATGAACCTTTGCAGGCCAGTAATCCATATTTTCATTATTTTGTCCATATCCTAAGGCTGTTAGATAGTTCATCAAAGCATCTAGCCATACATACATAACATGTTTTGGTTCATTTAGTTCACTAGGAAGTTTAATACCCCAATCAAAAGAGGTTCTACTAATAGAAAGATCTTTTAGTCCAGCTTGAACGAAGTTAATAATCTCATTTCGTTTTGCCTTAGGCAAAATAGATTCTGGATTGTTTTGATACCAATCCAATAATTTATCTTGATATTTACTAAGTTTAAAAAAATAACTCTCTTCTTTTACTATTTGTGTAGATCTACCACAATCAGGACAACCCTCTCCATCTATAAGTTGGTTTTCGGGAAAAAATGTTTCACAACTTACACAATAGTGTCCTTCATAAATACCTTTGTAAATATCATCATTGTTAAACATTTTCATAAAAGCATATTGAACACCTTGCTTATGCTCTTCATCTGTTGTTCTTATAAACTTATCGTAACTAATACCAAAATCATCCCAAAGTTTTCTAAATTCACCACTTATTATATCTGCATACTCTTTTGGTGATTTGTTTTTTGCTGTAGCACTTTGTTCTATCTTTTGACCATGTTCATCTGTACCTGTTAAAAAAAATGTATCATACCCCACAAGCCTAGAATATCTTGCTAATACATCTCCAATAATAGTCGTATAAGCATGTCCAATATGGGCTACATCATTTACATAATATATTGGGGTAGTTATAAAAATTTTTTTACATTTATTATTCATCTATTGCCTTTTAATCTAAAATTCAAATCCACCCATAGAGCCTTTGCTCATACTCTCATAAGCAGACTTCACATACTCTTTTCGTAAACTACACTCTAAAATCTCTTTACAATCAAAGCAACTTGCTAGATTTTTGTTTTTTTGGCACTCTTGGAGTTGGTTTAAAACTTTATCCAAAGATAGTTGCCACTTATCAAGTTCTATCTCTTTATCTTCCACTATGTGCATCTCTTACAAAACCCAACTCTTCATTTGAGCCAAAAAAACAAGGACTTGTATCATGTATATGTGTTGTGGTTATATTTAATACCCTTTGTTTGCCATCAATAGCCCCACCACCAGCAACTTCAAAGATCAAAGCAAAAGGAAACACTTCAAATAATTGTCTTAATTTTCCTTTTGGCTTATCACTAGCACCTGGGTAACTAAAAAGTCCACCACCTTTAACTAAGATCTGATGCAAATCTGGAACCATACCACCAGAATATCTAAGTTTATATCCATCTTCAAACATTTTATCAACCATCTCTTTATGGTGTGGATACCAGCACTGTTGGGTTGAGCCTGTTGCTACATATTTGCCATTATTTTCTAATTTGAGTCTTTTTAAAAAAACAAAATCATCACCTTTTAGTCTGTATAGCTTAGCTGTTACTCCATCGCAAAATACCAAATCTATATTTGGACCATAAACTATATATGCTGAGGCAACTATATTTTTACCACTAAAAGAGTTTTCATATATACCATATATAGTACCAACACTCAAATTTACATCAACCAAGCTAGATCCATCTAAAGGATCATAAGCTACTAGATATTTACCATCTTTGTTAATATCAAAAATTTCATCTTTTTCTTCACTAACTAACTGTTTAACTGATGATAGTTTACTAAAAATTCTCTCAACTATCTCATCACTTGCTACATCTAGTTTTAATTGAGTATCACCTGTAGTGTTTTGTGTGCTACATTTAGAACTATCACCATACTCTATAATAACTTTTATCTCTTTTGCTGATTGTTTTATTGCTTCAAAAATCTCTATCATTTATACTCTTTTTGCATTGATCTCTATCCACTTTATAATAGATTCTGGATCATTTAGATCTAAAGATTTCATACTAAATGGGATATCTTTTTTATTTATAGTATGATCACAAGCTATAGCATCAGTGACTTCATAATAATCCTCATCAAGTCTATCTCTAAAAATAGCTATTCTTGGTAAATCTAAAGTCTTCAATCCTTCAACCAATAAATAATCAAAATCCCCAAATAAAGCAATCATTTCATCAATAGATGATGTAGATTTTTTAAATAGTGTTGTTTTATTTGGAGAAACCACAGCTACATCAGCACCAGTTTGAGAGAATTTAAAACTATCTTTTCCCTCTTTGTCAAAAGATGCTTTATCTTTTGGATCATGCTTGATAATAGCTACCTTATAACCTCTATCTTGTAAGATATTTGAAATTTTGACTATTAGTGTAGTCTTGCCACTATTTGATGGCCCTGTAAATGCTATTGCTAATCTTTTCATAGGTATGATTTTAGCTAAGAGTTACTTAAAAAATCTTTACAATAAAGATGATTTAAAAAATAATTTTATTTTAAGTTAAAATCAGGTACAATAAAATAAATTAAAAAAGGATTAAAATAATGAAAATAGTAAAAGTTAGTATTGTCTCAGCAATTGCTGCTTCACTTCTAGCTAGTGTGGCAACTGCTGGTGAGTTTAGTGTTGGAGTTGATTATTCAAGAGTTGAGATGAAAGGTAATGTACAATATAAAGGTACAGATATCGATACTAAATCAACATTGGGAATAACAAAGAAAAAGAGTACAGTTATTCCAGAAATAAGATATACTACTGGTGATCATCTATTTAAACTAAATTATACAGGCACAAAATTTGAAGGAACAAATACTCTAACAAGTGCTATTACATTTAATAATGTAGTATATGCTGCTGGTACAACTGTTAATTCTTATATTGATACTGATTGGTATGTTCTTGGATATAGATATAATATGAACCCTGTAGAAAGACTTGATTTAGCTCTTGGAGCTGATTTACATATAGTAGATTTTGAAGCTCAAATAGCAGCACCAGTAGCAAATATAGTAGAAAAATATGATATTACATTTCCACTACCAACAGTAGCAGCAGATATTAAATATAATATCTATGATAATTTCAACCTAATAGCATCAGCTTCTGGTATGACTTTAGGCAAATATGGTAACTATAAAGAGTTCGCTGGAGGAGTTTCTATAGATTGTAAACTAATAGATAATATGATGATAAATGCTGGATATAAATCAAAATCATTTAACCTAAAAGATAAATCAGATGAGAGATTTGATATCAAATGGGATGGATGGTATGCAGGACTTGCATATAGATTTTAAAAACTATATATATTCAATATGGCAAATGCCATATTGAATGGTATTTATTTTTGTAAATTATCTTCAATTAACTTTTTTTTAGCTACAATCACATAATAAAACAATTTAAAATTAAGAAAAATATGAAAAATAAAACTTATGACTATATTATAGTTGGAGCTGGTATAGCTGGATGTAGTACGGCTTATTTTTTAAGTCAAGATAGTGATAATATACTTATAATAGATAAAAATAGTGATATTGCTATGGGAGCTAGTGGAGCTGCTGGAGCTTTTTTGTCTCCACTTTTGGGCAAAGATAATCCTTTTAAAACTCTTATAAAAGAGGCTTTAAACTATAGTATTAGTTTTTATAAAGAGAATTTTGTAGATTGTATAATCAATAAAGGGGTATTAAGGATACCCAAAAGTGAAAATGATAGAAAAAAGTTTCAAAACTATGATCATGACTTTGAATATCAGATCAAAGATGATGGGTATTTTTTTCCAATAGGAACTTTAGTTGATTCTAGTAAGCTTTGTAAAGCTCTGGCAAATAATAGTGAAAAACTTTTTAATTATAATGTAGAAAAGATTGAGTATAAGGACTCTTTATGGATTATTAATAATGAAATAAAAACAAAAAATCTTATTCTTACTACTGGGGCTAATGCTGCATTTTTGCCATCATATATCCAAATAAGACCTGTTTGGGGACAAAGAATAGTATGCAAAAGTGCAAAGGAGCTTTTACATAACTATCATAAAGAGTGTTCTATCTCTTTATCTTTGCCAAATAATATAGATTATGATAAAAATAAACCATTTTTACTCTCTATTGGAGCTACACACCATAGAATGGTATTAAAGAAAAATTGTGATACATCAAATGTTTTTCCTAATTTTAGTATATGTAATAAATGCCCTACAGGGTGCTTAGAAGATACCCAAAAACTTCTTAGCTTAGCAAATGATATAATAAAACTTGATGATTTAGAGGTTTTAGAAGCTTATGGTGGGGCTAGGGCATCTAGTTATGACTATTTTCCTATAGTAGGAGATATAATTGATGATGAAAAAACACTAAAAGAGTTTCCATATCTAAAACATGGCACTAGGGTAAAAGAGGATAGATTTACTAAAAAAGATAATCTTTTTATCTTAAATGGAGTAGGTGGAAGAGGATTTGTACTCTCTCCTTATATAGCCAATATTTTAGTAGAGTATATAATAAATCAAAAAACTATAAATGAAGAGATAAGAAGTGATAGATTATTTAAAAGGTGGGTAAGAAAATGATGAAAAATATATTAAAAATAACTCTTTTAACATTGATGGTTTTTGGATTGATTATATATGTAACAGCTCCAAAACAAGAATTGACACAACATAAGCTAAGTGCAAATTTACAATATTTTCCAAATATTATAAAAATAGTTGGAGATAAAGAAGAGATATCAAAAGAGGATATATTTATAACAAATAGACGTAATTTACTTTTTGTAAGCAATCACGACTCAATTGCAGTTTTAAAGGATCTAAATAAGTATCATAATAAAGATGATTTAAATATAGTCCTACTAGCAAATATCTCATCAGCTCCTTGGTTTATAAAAAAATGGGTAATTCCTTCAAAACTTGAAGAGCTTAATCAAAACTCTAAAGCTTTTATGATATATGATGAAAATGGATATTATATAAAGCTTTTAGATATAAAAGATCACTCTAGTACACATTTTGTTGTTTTTGAACTTTTAGATAATGGTGATTTTATAAAAATTTATGAAAGTGATGTTAAAAGTGGAGCTTTAGATGGATCTATGAGTGAACTTGAAATCAAAGCTTTTATTGAAGATATATTTGCTAAAATATCTAAATGATAAAAAAGGAGTCTTTGATGATTTTTACAAAAGAGGAATTTTTACTAAAAGTAGAACAGATAAAAAAAGAGCCTTGGTATAAAAGGCCATTGGCTTTTGGAATAGCAAGAATCAACAGAGGGCAAGTAAATCAAAATAAAGTACTTCAAGCTACCTATCCTGTGCTTAATTGGAATGAAAATTTTTCTAGTGCAGCTATTTTTATGGAAGCACTTATACATAGTGGATATATGATAGATAGTACAAAAAGTGAGCAGATTTTTACTATAAGTGATGAATTTTTAACCTATTGTATAGAGTCTTTTAGACCATATTTGCCTGAGGCAAAAAATAGTAATCACAAAAATGTACAACTTGTATCACAACTTGCTACTTTACCTAGAGATTTAGGACTTGGTGCAGATGATTTTAGGGTTGTTTTTATATTTGAAGATAAAGAACCCTTAAGTGTAGAGACGATATATCTAAAATTAAGTGCTATTAGTCAAGAAAAAGTATCAAAAGGTGATGTGAATTTATCAAATATGTATGATATACTTGAAAATGTTGCTTGGATAAGCAATGTACCTGTTGAGCTTGATTACTTAAGAGCCAATGAAATAAGCCTTAAATTAACTGGTAAGTTTCCTTATATTGATATGGTAAGTAAACTTCCTAGATATCTAGCACATACTATACCACAAGATGATGAGCTTATAGATATAAGTAAAAAGCTTTTAGGAGAGTAGGAGATTTGGGGTGCATACCATGATAATATATTTGCCTTGTCTTATACTTTGTAATAGGTAAGGTTAAAACCTTATTTCCACCATAGTAAATAAATTTTTTCTTTAGGAAGTGACAATTCTCAAAGAGAGTACAAGTACAACATTGTCACCTTGGAGGTGAGGTTTCAACCTCACTTGGTGAGACTGAAGTCTCACTTCCTGATGGTACGAACACCCCAAAAGCAACCACTTTACGAGGTTTTTTGATGCTTTTTTGACATGTAAGTGAGCTTAAAAGCTCACTTCCTATATGATTATCTTTTGGAGTTTACGAATTTTTCTATTCTATTAATTCCTTCTATTATAGACTTTTCATCAGTTGCAAAAGAGAGTCTAAAATATCCATCCATACCAAATCCAATCCCTGGGACTACGGCTACGCCGCTATCTTCTAAGAGCTCTTTACAAAACTTCATACTATCTTGTTCTATGTTTTTAATATTTACAAAAAGATAAAATGCTCCACTAGGCTTAACTACACTTAATCCTTCTATTTTAGTAAGCATATCATAAGCTAGATTTCTTCTTTTTTCAAACTCAACCCTCATAGCCTCTATATCATCATCAACTTCACCATTTAAAGCAGTTATTGCTGCATATTGTGTAATAGAGTTGATATTTGAAGTACTTTGACTTTGTAGTTTGTTTATAGCATCTATTAGCTCTTTGTTTGGTGAAGCAAGATATCCAAATCTCCATCCAGTCATAGCTACACTTTTGCTTAGTCCATTGATAGTAACTGTTCTTTGATACATATCTTCACTTATACTGGCTGTAGCAGTAAAAGAACTACCATCAAATAATAGCTTTTCATACATTTCATCACTTGCTATAATGATATTTGTACCTTTTAATACTTTGGCAATACTTTCTAGTTCTTCTTTTGTATAAACTGCACCTGTAGGGTTTGAAGGACTTGTTAGAACTAACATTTTTGTTTTAGGTGTTATAGCCTCTTGAAGTTGTGAAGCTGTTATTTTAAATCCACTTTCATCAGTTGTTTGTATAATAATAGGTTTTCCCCCACTATAAAGTACAAGTTCTGGATAGGTTACCCAATATGGAGCTGGTATTATAACTTCATCACCAACTTCTACCACTGCTTGAAAAAGATTAAATAAAGAGTGCTTAGCACCAACATTAACCACAATATTACTAGGTAGATACTCTAAGCCATTTTCTCTTTTTAGCTTAGCAGCAATTGCTTTTCTACACTCTAATGTCCCCTCCACCGCTGTATATTTAGTCATACCTTTATTCAAAGCTTCAATAGCAGTTTGTTTGATTTTGTTTGGAGTATCAAAATCAGGCTCTCCAGCAGAAAAACTAAGGATATCTTTACCACTAGCTTTTAAATCTCTTGCTAATGAAGATATAGCAATTGTCATAGACTCAGACAAAACATTAACTCTTTTTGATAATACCATATATTTACCCTTTTGTTATTAATTATATTGTTTAATGAACTGTAATTGTTTGTGTAATTGAAATTGTTATAGTATCAAGTGGTGTTGAAGACTCTTTACAGATTTTTTGTCCATTGTATTCACCACAATTTCTATAACCTACAACTTTATCTTCAGTAACATACTCATAAACTGGTTCACATCTTGTTACTTGATTGTAAGATTTACATTTTTTGTTTGCTCTTTGTTGGTTAGCTATATAACCACCACCTAAACCACCTATTATCTTAGCAGCATCTTTACCGCTACCTTTACCTATTTGATGTCCAACAACAACACCCAAAGTAGCTCCTACTAGAGTATCTATACCTATACTATTTGTATCAGCACTACCACAATCTACCAAAACTTCAACAGTATCTTCATAGCACCTCTCACCAGTTTTTATTTTTTGAGTAAAAGGTTTACTAATAGCAGTTTGCTCAGTTACCTTTATAGTTACAGTTTCAGCAGCAACTACAGAACTACTCCCTAAAATAAAAGCTGACAAGATAGCGACACTTTTAAATAGCTTTTTCATAACCTATCCTTTTTTATATTATTGTAATAGATTTTTGATTAAGATAGTTTTAAATAGAAAACTAATTGTACCTTTTTATTAAGATACTCTTGTTTTTGTTACAAACTTTAATTTGATATAAGTTTTTTTTAGATAAAATTTTGATATTAAAAAGAAAAAAGGCACACTAATGAATAAAAAACTTATAATCTATTTTTTATTGGCCTTATTCATAAGTACATCAATCTTGGGTTGTGGTTATAAAGCTCCACCTAGTTATAAAGAGAGTAACGATGATTTATGATTATATTATAATAGGTACAGGTGTTGCTGGACTTAGTGCGGCTAATTATATTCCTGAAGATAAAAAAGTTTTATTAGTATGTAAAAAGTCTCCTTGGGAGTGTAATACTTTTTGGGCACAAGGTGGTATAGCAACTGCTATTAATGAAGATGATATCCCTTCACATATAGAAGATACTATTGAAGCAGGAGCTAGACTAAATGATTTTGAAGCAGTTAAAAAACTAAGTACAACATCACTAGAGACAATAAAAGATCTTATATCTAAAGGTTTTATTTTTGATAAAACTGAAAGTGGTGAACTAGCCTTTACAAAAGAAGCAGCCCATAGTAGAAGTAGGATTTTACATGCTGATGGAGATGCAACAGGAAGAATGCTTCATCTTTTTTTGCTAGAATCATGTCCACATGAAGTAGTAACTGATTCTATTGTTATTGATCTTTTGATACAAGATGATATATGCTATGGAGCAGTTATAAGAACAGGAGAAGCACAAAGAGTAGTATATGCACACAATACTATTATAGCTAGTGGTGGAATAGGCTCTATATATAAATATCATACAAACTCTACCACAGTTTCAGGTGATATTCAAGGTATTTGTTTAGAAAAGGGGATTACCTTAAAAGATATGGAGATGATGCAATTTCATCCAACAGTTTTTACTAAAACATCATTTGCTAGAAAACCACTTTTAAGTGAAGCTCTAAGAGGTGAGGGGGCTGAAATAGAAGATGAAGAGGGTAGAAGATTTTTATTTGATTATCATAAAGATGGAGAACTTGCACCTAGAGATGTAGTAAGTAGGGCGATTTTTGATTATCATCAAAAAACAGGTTCTCAAGTTTATTTATCTTTTAAAAACTTTAAAAAAGAGTTTTTTAAAAAAAGATTTCCAAATATTTACAAAAATCTAAAAGAGTTCGGATTTGAGTTACCTTTTGAAAGAGTTCCTATTTCACCAGCATTTCACTATACTATGGGTGGAATAGAAACAAACTTAGATGGCAAAGTAAAAGGGATGAAAAATCTATATGCAATAGGTGAGGCTGCTTGTACTGGTGTTCATGGGGCAAATAGATTAGCTAGTAACTCTTTACTTGAAGGACTTGTTTTTTCAAAAATAGCTGTTATGGACTCTTTGAAAAATAACTTTTTAATAGATCCTTCAAAATATAACTCATTGGTTAGGTATCATACTCTACAAAAACCAATAGATAAACCTATTAAAAATGAGCTAAGAGAGATTATGTGGAAGTATGCAGCTATCATAAGAACAAAAGAGGAGTTGCAATTAGCTCTAGATATAGTAAATAATTTTTTAGAACAAAAAATAGGAAGATTGCTTTATTTAAGGTTACTTACGGCAAAATCTATTTTAGAAGCAGCATTAAATAGAAAAGAGTCATTAGGGGCTCATTATATTATAAAAAAAGGACAAAAATGAATCATGTACCAATTTTAGTATTGGATTTTGGATCTCAATATACACAATTAATAGCTAGGAAACTAAGAGAAAATGGTGTATATAGTGAAATAGTACCATATAATGAAAAAATAGAAGATATTAAAGCAAGAACTCCAAAAGGTATTATTTTATCTGGTGGTCCAGCATCTGTATATGCACAAGATGCATATATAGTAAGTGAAGAGATTTTTTCTCTAAATATACCGATTTTGGGTATTTGTTATGGTATGCAGATAATTACACATATGCTAGGTGGAAGTGTAATACCAGCAAAACAGCATGAATATGGTAAAGCTAAACTAAGCTTTACAAATGAAAGTGCTATTTTTACAGATACAGATGATAATCAAATAGTTTGGATGAGTCATGCAGATAGAGTTGAAAATCTACCACAAGGGTTTGAAACTATTGCTACTAGTGATAACTCTCCACATGCTGCTATTGCAAATAAAGAAAAAAATATCTATGCATTTCAGTTTCACCCAGAAGTAGCACATAGTCAATGTGGCTCGAAACTACTTAAAAACTTTGCAAAATATATATGTAACTGCGAAAGTGTTTGGAATATGGGAAGCTTTGCTAAAGAGCAGATCAATAAAATCAAAGAAAAAGTAGGAACAGATAAGGTTTTATGTGGGGTAAGTGGAGGAGTTGATAGCTCTGTAGTTGCTACACTTTTATCTGAAGCTATAGGTGATCAGTTAATCCCTGTTTTTGTAGATCATGGATTGCTAAGAGCTAACGAAAGAGAACAAGTTGAAGCTATGTTCAAAAGTAGAGGTATAGATCTTATTACAGTTGATGCAAGTGAGATATTTTTAAGCCGTCTAGCTGGAGTTGTAGATCCTGAAACAAAAAGAAAAATTATAGGTGAGACTTTTATTGAGGTTTTTGATATAGAGGCTAAAAAGTTTGATGGTATTAAATACTTAGCTCAAGGAACACTATATACTGATGTTATAGAATCAGTTTCAGTTAAAGGTCCTAGTAAAACTATAAAATCACACCACAATGTAGGCGGACTTCCTGATTGGATGACATTTGAGCTTATTGAACCTTTAAGAGAGGTATTTAAAGATGAAGTTAGAGTTCTTGGTAGTGAACTAGGACTTCCTAAAGATATGTTAGCTCGTCATCCATTCCCTGGTCCTGGACTAGCTATAAGAATAATGGGTGATGTAAATAAAGATGATTTAGAGATCTTAAGAAAAGCCGATGTTATTATGCTTGATGTTTTAAAGGCAAGTGGGTATTATGATAAAACTTGGCAAGCATTTACAGTACTTTTAAATGTAAAATCTGTTGGTGTTATGGGTGATAATAGAACTTATGAAAATACTATTTGTGTTAGAATAGTAGATGCTACTGATGGAATGACTGCTACATTTGCACATATTCCTCATGATGTACTAGAGACTATGAGTAGAAGAATAATAAATGAAGTTGATGGAATCAATAGAGTAGTATATGATATAAGTTCAAAACCACCTGCAACTATAGAGTGGGAATGATCTATCTTACAAATGATGAATACAAGTATGAGGGAGTTGTTAATCTCCCTTTACTTGAAACTCTATATAAAGATATAATTTTAGATTTAGATCTTTTTGATGCTATAGTCGTAACTTCTAAAAATAGTGTTAGAGCATTGGAACAAAGCACTCATAAGTGGAAAAATATACCAATTTACTCTATAGCAACTCCAACAACAACTTATCTTAATAACTTAAATGCAAATGTTGTATTTACAGGAGTTAGTGGGCATGGTAATGATTATGCTTATGAGCTAATACCTCTTTTAAAAAATAAAAAAATATTATATCTAAGAGCTTCTAGTGTAGTATCAAATTTAGAAAGTATATTAAAAGAAAATAACATAGATCTTGTTTCTTATATAGCATATGAGACAAAATGTAAGATAATAGATAATTTTGATATAAAATCTAATTCAACTATTATTTTTACTTCACCTTCTACAATAGAGTGTTTTTTGAAAAACTTTACATGGGATGAGTCTAATAGGGCTATTTGTATAGGTAAAACTACAGCTAAATATATACCAAAAGGGTGGAAATATCAAATATCTCCACAAACTTCTATAAAAGAGTGCATAAAACTTGCTAAAATATAGTTATAATTAATAAATAGTTAGATATAATATGACTAATATTTTGTTCTGGGCAAAGCGGGATTCCCACACTTTGAGGGTCCGATAATATGTTTATTGTGGATTTGTAGTTACTTCGGTGTGCAACGCTCATAGAAGCAGTTCCTAAAGAAGTTCTCAGTCTGCAAATTTTGGCTTTTAGGGCCACTTTAGTGGTTATCGCCTGCTTGGGACTAAATATATACCCATTTTTGGGTTAATTATTTTTTATGTTAAATGAGGTTCTTTGATGAATATACTAATATTAGGAAGTGGCGGTAGAGAATACTCTATAGGTTTGGCAATCTCCAAAGAAAAAAATCATAATTTATATTTTTGCCCTGGCAATGGTGCTACTTGTGAACTTGGTGTTAATATTGATATAAAAGATTATACTCTTCTTGCTTCATGGGCTAAAGAAAATAAAATAGACTTAACTATTGTAGGTCCAGAAGCACCTTTGACTGATGGTGTTGTTGATATATTTAAAGCTAATGATTTAGTTATTTTTGGTCCTTCAAAAGCTGCTGCAAGGCTAGAGGGTTCTAAAGTTTATATGAAAAATATATTAAAAAAATACAATATCCCAACAGCTGCATTTATAGAGACTAATGATCTAACAAAAGCAACAGAATTTATAAATACTCTAACACCTCCAATAGTAGTAAAAGCTGATGGACTATGTGCTGGAAAGGGTGTAATTATAGCCCAAACACACAAAGAGGCAATTGAAGCTTCAAAAGATATGTTAAGTGGGGACTCTTTTGGTGATGCTGGTAAAAATGTAGTAATAGAAGAGTTTTTAGATGGGTATGAGCTATCAATGTTTGCTATATGTGATGGAAAAGATTTTATACTTCTTCCAGCTGCTCAAGATCACAAAAGAGTAGGAGATGGTGATACAGGTCCAAATACTGGTGGTATGGGTGCATATGCTCCAACACCTCTAGTAGATGATGAGCTTTATGAAAAAGTAAAACAAAGAGTAGTTAGACCAACACTAGATGGTATGATAGCAGAAAATGCTCCTTTTGAAGGTGTACTTTTTGTCGGAGTTATGGTAGTAAATGGTGAACCTTATACATTGGAATTTAATGTAAGATTTGGAGATCCTGAGTGTGAGGTACTAATGCCACTACTTAAAACTCCTGTTAGTGAGCTTTTTTATAAGGGTGCAACCAAAGATTTGGCTAATCTAAAGATAGAGTTTTTAAATAAATACGCTGTTGGTGTGGTAATGGCTAGTAAAAACTATCCATATAGCAACTCAGAACCAGCTGAGATTATAGTAGATGAAATAGTTGATGATGTACTAAAAGAAAATTCACATATTTCATATGCTGGAGTTAGTAAAGAAGATGATAAACTCTTTGCAATTGGAGGTAGAGTACTTGTTTGCGTTGGACTTGGAGAGAGTATCAAAGAGGCTAGAAATAGAGCTTATGCACTTTGTGGGCAAGTTCATTTTGCTGGTAAAAAATGTAGAACAGATATAGCATATCAAGCTTTGAGATAGAAATGAATAGCACTCAAGAAGATATTTCAAATCTTAAACTAGCTAAGTTTAGTTCAAGGCTACTAGCCTATGTGATTGATGATGTTTTGATTACTTTGGTTATTTTATTGATTTTTTGGGATCATATTATGCAAGGTGGAGAAGATATAGGTGCTTCTTTGGAAATTTTGAATAATTATCTTTTCCCAATTATAGTTTTAAAAGTAGCCTATCATACCTTTTTTGTTTGGTATTATGGAGCGACTTTAGGTAAAATAGTAGCCAAGATTAGGGTTATTGATTATAATAACTTTGGAAAAGTCTCTTTTTCTAGATCTCTACTTAGAGCTATTGGAAGAATAGTAAGTGAGATGTTTTTTTATCTTGGCTTTATATTTGCTTTTTTTGATAAAGGAAAACAGACTTTTCATGGAAAAATAGCTAAAACTTTGGTAGTAAATGCGTAAAATTCTTATTGCTTTATTGATAGTAGTTCAGCTATTAAGTGCAAATAAAAAAGATAAAGATGATGAGAATTTTCAAATATTTGCTACAAATATAGAGTATGATAACAATATCATTACAGCTACTGGTGATGTAGTTATGTTTTCTCCAACTTATTATATAACTGCTAAAAAGGTAGTTTATGATAAGGCAAAAAATCAAGTTAGTTTATATGAAGATGTCAATATCTTAAAAGATAATTCAAACCTATCTATAAGTGATTACTCTTTTATTGAGTTTGAGGTATCATCACTATCTAAATTTGTATTTATGTTATATGAAAATGATCTATGGGTAGAGTCTGCTCAAGTTAGTACAGAACAAAAAGATACCTATTTTGAAAGCTCTTTAATGTCAAGTTGTGATTGTCAAAATCCTGATTGGAGCATACGATTTAGTAGTGGCTCACATAGTGATGATTATAGTTGGTTACATACATTTAATAATAGAATATATATAAAAGACGTTCCTGTATTTTATCTTCCTTATTTTGCAGTTTATACAAATACAAAAAGGCATTCAGGACTTTTGATACCAAAACTTGGATATTCAAAAGGTGAGGGCTTTATATATATGCAACCTTTTTATTATGCTCCTGAAGATAACTGGGATATAGAGTTAGTTCCTCAACATCGTGCTAAAAGAGGAAATGGTTTATATGCCTATTTTAGATATGCTGATAGTCCTGACTCTATGCTAGAGATTTCTAGTGGATATTTTAAAGAAAAAGATAAATATAAGGTAGAAAATGAGTTAAAAAATGATAGACACTATGGTGTTGGTCTTTTATATGAAAGAAGATATCTATATGCAGATAAAAATCAAGAGTTTGAAGATGGTTTATATGTAGATTTGGATTTTTTAAGAGATGTTGAGTATAAAACTCTATCTGATACCCTAAGTGAAAACTCCACTCCATCAAAAGTAGAATCAAAACTTAACTATTTTATAAAAGATAATAAAGATTATTTGGGTACTTATTTTAGATACTATAAAAATATATCAGATTCATCTATTAACTCTCAAATAACTAAAAAGCGTACACTTCAACAGTTACCAACGGTGCATTATCATAGATTTTCTTCACCTATTATAAGTCAAAAACTACTTTATTCTGCTGATGTACAATATACAAATCATTATAGAAGTATGGGTTTAAGAGCTAAAGAGACATCTGTTTCATTACCATTTTTTTATGGATTTAATCTTTTTGATGACTATTTAAATATCTCTTTACAAGAAGAACTCTATTTTGCACATATAGATTATGATGAAAATGATATTAAAAAGTCTTTAAAAGATGCTAAATATGCTCAAGCAAGACATAGTATTAGTGCCTCTACAAACCTAATCAAAGAGTATGATACTTTGCTTCATACTCTAAATTTAGGCTCAACTCTTTACGTACCAAGTGGAGCGAGTAAAAGAGGTGATATATATGAACTAACAAATAATACAGATACAGAGTTAAGAAGTTTTCCTATAGTAGAGGAAAGTAAAAATTTGGCTTTTTGGTTAAGTCACTCTTTTTATGATAAAGATTTTGCAAATATGTTTTTAAACCATAAAATAAGACAAAATATAATATATGATGATTTTGGAGATTCTAGTTTGGGTAATATGGAAAATGAACTTATTTATTACCATAAATATGGCTCTATTTCAAATAGATTTTTATATAATCATCAAGATAATAAGGTTATTTTATCTTCAAGTGGATTAGATTTAAATTATGAAAACTATTTTTTAAATACTTCTCATTATTGGACTAAAAAAACATTATACTCTAATATGGAGGATTCTGAAACTATAGATTATAAGTTAGGATTTCATTTTTGGAAGAATTATACATTTAGCTATAGAGAAAATTATAACCTTTATGAAAAAACTCTAAATATCAAAGAGTTTGCACTTGCTATTGATAAAAGCTGTTGGTCTTTACAGTTATCTATAATGGATGAGTTAGTTTCAGCATCAACTATAGATAACTCAGCAAAAAGGCAAGATATAATATATCTTATGTTACAATTAAAACCAATAGGCGGACTTGAACATAGATTTGTTAAAGAGTCAAAAGTAAGTAAACAATAAAGGCACTATGTGATAGTAGAAAAGGATATTTTTAAAGATAGGGTAGATGCAGCATCACATCTACTTAAGATATTGCCTATAGAAAATATGAAGTTAGAAAACTGGATAATAGTTGCTACATCTATGGGTGGACTTGTAATTGCAGATGAAATAGCCTCTAAAATTGATGCTAAGATTGATTATATCTTTACACACAAAATATTAGCCCCTTTAAATAGCGAGTGTGAAATAGCTATAATTACCGAAAAAGAAGAGGTTGTTATACATGAAGAGTTAGTTAAATCATTTGATATAGATTTAGAATCTATCTTTGTACAAGCAAAAGAGGAGTATGAAAAGTACTTAATTCCTCAAATGGATGAGTATAAAGGTAAAGCTTTGTGTGATTTGGCAAATCAAAATGTGTTATTGCTTGATGAGGGATTAAATACAGGTTTAACTATGATGGCTTGTATAAAAACTATTATCAATATGAAAGCAAAATCAGTAGCTGTTGCTACACCTATTATGCCAACTGCTATAAAAGCTGATTTGGAAGCTATATCTGATGATTTGTATTGTTATAAATCTATAGATCATTTTGTCTCTATAGATTTTTATTATAAAGAATTAAACCCTATTTTTATAGAAGATATAAAAAAATACTTAAAAGGAAAACAATGTCAATAAAATGTGAACTTGAAATAAATAATAAAAAAGAGATTTATACTATAAATCACGTAGCTAAACAATCAAATGGATCTGTTATGCTACAAATGGGTAAGTGTGTTTTACTTGCAACTGTTGTAACAGAATATGATAATCCCGTAGAAGAGGATTTTACTCCACTAACTGTTCAATATATAGAAAAAACATATGCTTATGCAAAACTCCCTGGAGGATTTATCAAAAGAGAGGGTAAACCTAATGACTTTGAAACACTTACATCTAGAGTAATAGATAGAAGTCTAAGACCACTTTTTCCAAAAGGATATGTTTATCCTACAACAATAACAGTGATGGTTTTAAGTGCAGATAAAGAGGTTGATTTACAAGTAGCAGCACTCAATGCAGCATCAGCAGCATTGTATCTATCTGATCTTCCTATTAATAAGCTTGTTTGTGGGGTAAGATTGGCAAAAATAGATGGTGAGATTATAATTAACCCAACAAGTAGTGAACTTAAAAACTCTATTTTAGATCTATATATTGCTGGAAGTGAAAATGAGCTTTTAATGATAGAGATGAAATCTATCTCTAGTTTAGAAAACAACCTTCATAGTGCAAATGAAGTTAGTGAATATGAGCTAGTAGAATTGATAGGAAAAGCTCAAGAAGCTATAAAAAATGCTACTATAACATATAAAAACAACTTTACTCAATATAAAAAAGAGGATAAAGATATAGAGCTTAAACCATTTTTGGTTAGTGATGAGATTATCTCTTATGTAAAAGAGAGATATAGTCAAGATATTAGAGAAGCTTTACGAAAATTGGCAAAAAGTGAAAGAGCTAGTGAGCTAAAAGAGCTATCAGCTAAGATATCTAAAGATGAGTTTATAATAGAAAATAATTTTGATAATAAAGAGGTTTTTGAAGCTGTTTTAATAGTTAAAAAAGAGCAGGTTAGAAAAATGATTCTTGATGAACAAATAAGAGCTGATGGAAGAGGGCTAAAAGAGGTAAGACCAATCTCAATAGAAACAAATATTTTGCCTTCAGCTCATAGTAGTTGTTTATTTACAAGAGGTGAAACACAAGCTTTAGTTGTAGGAACAATAGCTGGAGCAAAAGATGGGCAAATGTATGAAACTTTAACTGAAAAAACAACAGATATAGAAAAATTTATGGTTCATTATAATTTCCCAGGATTTAGTGTAGGTGAAGCAAAACCTATATTTGGTGTAGGAAGAAGAGAGCTAGGGCATGGTAATTTGGCAAAAAAAGCTTTAGAGAGTAGTTTGCCTTATAATCTTGATAGCACAATAAGATTGGTTTCAGAGATTTTAGAGTCAAATGGAAGCTCATCAATGGCTACAGTTTGTGGTGGCTCTATTGCTTTAAAAGCTGCAAATATAGAAATATCCAATCTTGTTGCAGGAATAGCTATGGGACTTGTAAGTGAAGGTGATAAATATGCCGTGCTAACAGATATTATGGGACTTGAAGATCATGATGGGGATATGGATTTTAAAGTTGCTGGTACTATAGAAGGAATAACAGCACTACAAATGGATATTAAGCTTGGTGGAATTGATTTGAGTGTTTTAAATGAAGCACTACTTCAAGCAAAAGAGGGAAGAGTACATATTTTATCTATTATGCAAGAAGCTAGTGAAGATATAAAAACAAGTTGTGCTTTACCTATAGTTGAAAACTTTATTATAGATACTAATAAAATCTTTGCTGTTATAGGTAAGGGTGGACAAACAATCAAAGAGATTATTGATGATTTTAATGTCTCAATTGACTTAGATAAAAATAGTGGAAATGTAAAAATAACGGCACAAAACAAAGAAGATGTACTAAATGCTAAAGAGTCTATTTTAAATATAGTAAATAACTCACAAAAAAAATCACATAGCAATCCAAACTTTGAAGAACTCTATAATATAGGAGATACTTTTAAATCAAAAATAGAGAGAATTGTCGATTTTGGTGCTTTTGTAACACTACCAAAAGGTGGTGAGGGATTACTTCATATTTCTAAAATGTCAAAAGGTAGATTAGATAGAGTAACAGATCTATTTAATGTAGGAGATGAGATAGAACTAAGAGTTTTAACTGTTAAAAAGGATAGAATAGAGCTAACTTTATCAAATTTATAATATTTTAAAGTTAATTTATGTTAATATATCAAAAGATATGCTAATATTAGTAATGCTAAGGGGATTTTATGGCGAAATTATTGATTGTTGATGATTCTACAATGTTGAGAGATATGTTAAGTTATGCTCTAAGTGAGGGTGGCTATAGTGATGTGGTTGAGGCTGTTGATGGTGTAGATGGACTTGAAAAGGCCAAAGCTACTACCTTTGATTTGATAATAACTGATATTAATATGCCAAATATGGATGGACTAACACTAATAGTAGAGCTTAGAAAGTTAAGTCAATATAGAAGTAAACCTATTTTGGTTTTAACTACAGAAAGAAGTGATGAAATGAAAGCTAGAGGTAAGGCTGCTGGAGCAACAGGATGGATAGTAAAACCTTTTGTTCCTGATCAGTTACTAAAAGCAGTAAATATTGTGTTAAGCAAATAAAACAATAAAAAGGTTGGATTATGGCTGGTTTTGATATTTCGATGTATAGAGAGATGTTTATGGAAGAAGCGGTTGAACTCTTTGAATCAGCCGATAATGTTCTTTTGGAAGCAGAAAATAATGGTTCATTGACTAATGAACAGATGGGACAACTTTTTAGAGATGTTCATACTCTAAAAGGAAGTGGAGCTTCTGTTGAGCTAACTCATTTTGCTAGTTTTACACATGAAGTTGAAAACATGATGGATAAACTAAGAAATCACTCTATAGAGTTTGTTCCTGAAATGGCAAGTACTCTGATAGATTGTATGGATGTGATGAAAGAGCTTTTAAGATTGGAAATGGCAAATGAGCTAGATAAAGAGCTTCTTGATAAAATGACTGCTTCACTTCTTGATGAGATAAAGGGGTATTTAAGCGGAACACATATATCACAACAATCTTCAAACAATAGCAACACAGCTGAAAAAAATCCATCTACAGATGATGATATGATAGGATTTTTTGATACTAGTATTGATCCAAGTAAGTTTAATAGTGCTTATGGATTTTTTAAAGAAGAGTATCAAGATTTGGAGGCTTTTGGTTTTTATGATAAAGAACTTGATATCAAAAGTAGAACTGCACCATCTGTATCTATGAAAGATTATGAAGAGAATGATAATTTTGGATTTTTTGATAATGATTTTGAAATAACACCAGATAACAATGAACTAGATCATCAAATAGAACAACAAAAACCTATAGAAAATGAGCCATCTAAACCACAAACAAAAGCACCTATAGTAAAAAAAGAGTCTTTAAAAGTAGCACAAAAAGATTCTAAAGAAGTTAATGATAATAAAACACCTGCATCTTTGATGGCTGCTACAAATAATATTAGAGTTAATTTAGATAAAATAGATACTCTTATGAGCAATGTTGGAGAGCTTGTTATTACTAATGCTATGCTTACACAATTTGCTTCATCAATATCAGAAGATAAAACTAGAATATCTGTTTTAGAAAGATTAGAGTTACTAGAAAGACATATAAGAGAGATGCAAGACTCTATTATGAGTATTAGAATGGTTCCTATGGAGTCTATATACTCTAAATTCCCAAAAGTTATAAGAGATATCTCTAAAAAACTAAATAAAAAAGTCGATTTCAAGCACTATGGAGATGCTGTTGAAATAGATAAAGCTATGATAGAGGGTTTAACTGATCCCTTGATGCATATTATAAGAAACTCTTTAGATCATGGTTTAGAAACTCCAGAAGATAGATTAAGATCAGGTAAAAGTGATGTTGGTACTATTAGTATTAGTGCAGAACAAGCAAATGGGCAAATGATAATCTCAATCAAAGATGATGGTAGAGGTATAGATGGTGATAAAGTAGCTATAAAATCATTAGAAAAAGGGCTAATAGATGAAAATCAACTAGCTCAAATGAATGATAATGATAAAGCTATGCTTATATTTGGTGCTGGAATAAGTACTGCTGATACTATTACTGATGTCTCTGGTAGAGGCGTTGGGATGGATGTTGTAAAAACAAATATCCATAAACTAGGTGGTATTATAAGGTTAGAAACTGAACTTGGATATGGTACTGTTATAACTATTGTATTACCTCTAACTCTAGCTATTCTTGATGGTTTGGATATAGCTGTTGGTGAGAAGAAATTTATTCTTCCTCTTAGTGCAATAGTAGAGTCTTTACAACCAACAAAAGAGATGATCAAAAAAATAGGTGATGGTACGCAGGATTTATTGATGTTAAGAGAGGAGTTTATACCAGTAGTTAAACTTTATCAACTCTTTAACGATACTACACCAAAATATACCAACCTTGAAGAGGGTATGTTAATAGTAGTAAAAGCTGGAAATCAAAAAGTTGCTCTTTTTATAGATGAGTTTTTACATCAACATCAAGTTGTTGTTAAGCCACTAGATAAAAACTTTAGAAGTGTTGAAGGAATTGGAGCTGCAACAGTTAGAGGTGATGGAAGTATAGGACTGATTTTAGATGTTCTTGGAATAATAGATGCTCAAAGAAAAGTAGATAGAAGCACATTAGATATTAAAAAGCAAAAAGTATCATAATATAAGTATTAAAGATTTATGCAAAAAACAGTTCATTTACATGATAGAGTAAAGAAATTACTCTATTCAATAACAGGGATTACCCTAAACGAAAATAAAGATATAATGATTGCAAATAGGTTGCAAAAACTAAAGCGAGATACTACTTATGATGGCTCTATTGAGGATTTGCTCTCTTCTATAGAAGAGGGTAATTATGTAACTGAGTTTATAAACTCTTTTACTACCAATAAAACTCACTTTTTTAGAGAGGATTTTCATTTTGTAGATCTAAGAGATAGAGTATTACCTAAATTTGCACATAATTATCAAGAAATAAAGATGTATTGTTGTGCTAGTTCTACAGGTGAAGAACCTTATTCTATGGCTATGACGGTAGCTCATACAGAAGAACTACTTGGCACTAAAATAAAAGCTTCTATTTTAGCAACTGATATAGATACCAATGTTTTACAATATGCTGCAAATGGGGTATATAGATATGCAAAAAGCTCAAAAGAGTTTCCAGATTGGATAAGGCCACAAAAGTATTTTAAAAGAAGAGTTCAAAAAAATCTTCTAGGTGAAGAGATTTTAATTAAGATTAAAGATGAGTACAAAAAAATAGTTACTTTTGGGGTTATGAATCTTAGTGACTCTCATTATCCTTTTGATGAACATGAGTTTGATGTTATATTTTGTAGAAATGTGTTGATTTATTTTAGTGATGTAGATCAAAATAAGATTTTAAAAAAACTTTTCAAACATCTAAAAATAGGTGGTACTCTATATTTAGGGCATAGTGAAAGTCCACAAGATTTGATCAAGTATGTATCAAGAATAGGACAGAATATATTTATTAAAAACAAGGATATTATTTGATTATTGTTGGACACAAAGATGGTAGTATTGAAAAAGTTTCTAACTCACGATTTACCCAAAAAGTCAAAGGTTATTTGGTTCACACTGTAATAGGTGGAGAGTTTGCTGTAGGAAATGATCTTGAACAAATAGCCTTTAAAACACTTCTTGGTTCTTGTGTTGCAGTTATGTTTTATGATACAGTTTTAAAAATAAAATCAATGAATCACTTTTTATTACCTCACACAAGTAGTTCTAAAGAGGATATGAAATATGGACTATACTCTGTTGAGGCTATGCTCAATGAGATGTATAAATTGGGTTGTAGAAAACAAAATATGATTGCCAAAATAGCTGGTGGAGCTGATGTTATGAAACTTGGACAATCAAGAGATACTATAGGTATGAGAAATGTAAACTTTGCAAAAGACTTTTGTAGATCTGAGGGCTTTAAGATAATGTCAGAGCATATTAGAGGAGAGCATGGAAGATTAATACTTCTTACTGAGGACTTTGATACTTTTATTAAAGTAACTCAAAAAGGTGAAACTGATGCAAAAATTATTGCTGAAGAGTCAAGATTGCAAACAGAGATATCAAAAGCTCCTGTTATTAAAGAGTATGTTGGTGGGGTTGATCTATTTGATACTAACCTCAAAGCTGAGCCAAAAATGGAAATTGAGCTTTTTTGATATGATGGAAGTTAAAAAATGTACACAGTTTTAATTATTGATGATTCTCCTTCTATGAGAAGAATTTTAACAGATTTGATTAATAAAGTTGATGAATTTAGGGTTATTGATACCGCAACAGATGCTTATGATGCAAGAGAGAAGATTAAAGAGTATGAACCAGATTTGGTAACTATTGATATCAATATGCCAAAAATGGATGGAGTAACCTTTCTTAGGAACCTTATGAGACTTCATCCTATGCCAGCAGTTGTAGTATCAGGAGAGGGTGTAAGGGGTAATGATATCTTTAATGATGGTGCAGTAGGATTTATATCCAAGCCAGAGCAGGGTGAAACTATGGAAGATTTTGGAAAAAGAATAAAAGAAAATTTACTAAATCTTACCTTTTTACTTAAAAGATATACTCTAAAAAAACCAAAAGGTACAAAAACTCCAAAAGATATAGCAAAAAAAGTTGGGACTAATATTGAAGTTGAAAGAAAAATTCATCCTGATGAAGTTTTGCCTAAAAAACCAGCACTTATAGGAGGTCCTAGAGTAATAGGTATAGGCTCTTCTACTGGTGGAGTAGAATCTTTGCTTAAAGTTTTTGCCAATCTACCTACAGGATTACCACCTATTATTATAACTCAACATATTCCTTATGGTTTTTCCAACTCATTTGCACAAAGGTTGGATCAAAACTCACAACTTAGGGTTTATGAAGCAGAAGATGGTATGATTTTGGAAAAATCCCATGCATATCTAGCACCAGGAAATAAACATCTAACTATAGAAAAACAAAAAGATAATAGTTATAAAATAGTCTTATTAGATACAGTAAAAGTTAGCAGACATAAGCCAAGTGTTGATATAATGTTTAGAAGTATGAATAATAGTGTAGGTGGAAACTCTATGGCTATTATGATGACAGGTATGGGAGATGATGGATCTATAGGAATGAGGGAGCTTTTTGATAATGGTGCTTATACTGTAGCTCAAAATGAAGAGAGTTGTGTAGTATTTGGAATGCCAGCTAAGGCTATAGAAGCAGGAGCTGTAAAAGATATTTGCCATCTTGACGATATAGCAACATATATGATAGAGTTTTCAAATAATAAAAGAAAATAAAATCTATCATAAATTGGAGACTTTATGATTAGAAATTTATTAACGATTTTTGCATTTATTTTATTAATTGTTTTATCTTTTAAGTATTTTGAACTTAAAAATGCAAATCTTACAAATAGTGAAAAGTTTGTATATAGCAATGGAAGAATAGAAGCAACACAAGTTGATATTACTCCTAAAATTACAGGAAAACTACTACAAGTTTATGTAAAAGAGGGTGATTTTGTTGAAAAAAATCAAATAATAGCAAAACTAGATACAAAAGAGCTAGAAGCAAAATATCAAGCAGCACTTTTTGCTATAAATCAAGTAAAAGAGAATAAAAACTATCAAATAGCATTACTTGATCAAAAAAATAGTGAGTTAAAACTAGCAAAAGAAAACTATGAAAGATCTAAAAAGCTTTATAAAACAGATAGTATCTCTCAACTTCAATATCATCAAGATGAAACCACATACAATAGTACAAAAGCAGCTTTACAAGCTATAAAAGCAGCAGTATCGGCTGCTGATGCTTCTATAAGTTCGGCTATAGCTGAAGCAGAAGTTATAAAAACAAATCTAGATGAATCTGTTTTATATTCACCTGTTGAGGGTAGGGTATTATATAAGCTATATCAAGATGGAGAGATGATTTTTGCAGGGCAAAAAGTAGCTGTTGTTTTAGATATTCTTGATACTTATATGAATATATTTTTACCTACTTCACAAGCAGGAGTAGTAGGATATGATACTCAAGTAAGAGTAGTTTTAGATGCCTATCCAAATATAGCTTTACCAGCAAAAGTTACATATATATCACCTCAGGCTCAATTTACACCAAAGCAAATAGAGACAAAAGATGAAAGAGAGAAATTAATGTTTAAGGTTAAAGCTTCTATTGATTATGATCTCTTAAAAACATATATAAAAGATATACGAGTTGGTTTGCCAGGAGTATCATATATTAAGCTTGATAGTAGTGAAAATTGGCCTGAGTTTTTGGAAAATGTACCAAAATATAACAATAAATAATAATGCAAAATATTGTAAAAGTAGAAAATCTTTCATATTTTTATAAAAATATCCAAGCACTAGATAATATTAATATAGATCTTAAAAAAGGACAAACCATAGCCTTAGTAGGGCCTGATGGTGTTGGTAAATCTACACTTTTATCTATATTAGCAGGGGCAAAAACTCCAAAAAGTGGTAGTGTTGAAGTTTTTGGATATGATATAACAAAGAAAAATCAAAAATCAAAAATATACTCAAAAATAGCATATATGGCTCAAGGACTTGGTAAAAATCTCTATTTTAGTCTAAGCGTATATGAAAATGTTGATTTTTTTGCAAAACTTTTCAATAAAGATAAAAAAGATAGAGCAAAAACTATAGAGACTCTTTTAAAAGCTATTGGTTTATATCAATTTAAAGATAGACTTGCAGGAAAGCTTTCTGGGGGAATGAAGCAAAAATTAGGACTTTGTTGTGCATTGGTACATAGCCCTAAGCTTCTTATACTAGATGAGCCAACAACAGGAATAGATCCACTATCAAGAAGAGATTTTTGGAACTTAATAAACTCAATCCAAAAACAAAATCCAGATATGACCATCATAGTATCAACAGCATATATGCAAGAGGCCTTGCTTTTTGATACTATTATAGCTATAAATAATGGTAAAATATTGGCAAATTTAGCTCCAAAAGAGCTTTTAGAACAAACCAATACAAATAATATAGATGAAGCTTTTATTAAACTTATGCAAGTGGAGTCTAATAAAAATTTAGAGTTTTTAAATAGTACTCAAAAATATAGTTTTAATGATAAACAAACAGTTATAAAAGCATCAAACCTTACTATGAAATTTGGTGATTTTATAGCTGTAAATAATGTTTCATTTGAGATAAAAGAGGGTGAAATATTTGGATTTTTGGGATCAAATGGTTGTGGTAAGACAACTACTATGAAGATGCTAACAGGACTTTTAAAAGCCTCAAGTGGTGAAATAGAACTTTTTGGAAAGCCTATACAATCCAATGATTTACATTTGCGAAAAAATGTAGGATATATGACTCAATCTTTTTCATTATACAATGATTTAAGCGTAAAAGAGAACCTTTTGCTTCATGCAAAACTATATCAGATTGAATCATCTAAGATAAAAGATGCAATAAAAGAGTCTTTGGAGTATTTTATGCTTCAAGAATATGAAGAGTATTTAGTAGCTGATTTACCTCTTGGTATCAAACAAAGACTCTCTTTAGCCACTGCTGTTATTCATAAACCAAAAATGTTAATACTAGATGAGCCAACTTCTGGAGTAGATCCAATATCAAGAGATATATTTTGGGAATTTTTATTGCAGCTTTCTAGAAAAGATGGGGTTACTATCTTTATATCAACTCACTTTATGAATGAAGGATCAAGATGCGATAGAATTTCTTTGATGCATCAAGGTAAGGTATTGGCCAGTGATACTCCTTTGAAACTTATGCAAAATAAAAGAAAAAATGACTTAGAAGAGGCTTTTATAGAGTATCTAACTCAAGAAGATGAAAATATATCTATAAGTAATAATAATAGCAATTATCTAAAACCATCAATAAAAAACAATGAAAAAAGATTTTCTTTTATTAGAGCTTTTGGATATGCCAATAAAGAGTATTTAGAGCTTATCAAAGATCCTATAAGGGTTGTTTTTGCTTTTTTTGGTACTATTATATTAATGCTTGTTATGGGTTATGGTATAAGTATGGATGTAGAAAATCTTAAATTTGCTGTATTAGATCATGATAAAACACCTCAAAGTAGGGACTATATTCACAATATCTCAGGCTCAAGGTATTTTATAGAACAAAATGAACTAAGCTCTTATGAAGATCTAGATTATAAGCTAAAGTCTGGTCAAATCAACCTAGCTATAGAGATACCTCCAAATTTTGCCAAAGATTTATTAAAAGGCAAGCAAACACAAATAGGAGTATGGATAGATGGAACTCAAGCTTTTAGGGCTGAGACTATAAAAGGGTATGTTCAAGGATTACATTTTGATTATCTTCTTCATCTTTATCAAGAAAATAAAAGCTCCTTAGTTGATATACAAGCTAGATATAGATATAATCAAGACTTTAAAAGTATATATTCTATGATTCCAGCTATTATTCCTATGCTTTTAGTCTTTATTCCAGCTATCTTGATGGCTATTAGTGTAGCAAGAGAAAAAGAGCTTGGTTCTATAATCAACTTTTATACTACTCCTGTAACTAAAGTAGAATTTATTTTGGGTAAACAAATACCTTATATAATCGTTGGACTTATTAGTTTTAGTGGTTTACTTCTAATTTGTTTAATAGTTTTTGAGGTTATTCCTAAAGGAAGCGTTTTATTACTTTTTATTGCAACACTACTTTATCTATGTACTACTACAGGTATAGGTATGATAGTATCGACATTTACAAAAACCCAAATAGCAGCACTTGCATCCGCAGCTGTTTTTACTATTTTGCCTACAGTTGCTTTTTCTGGGCTTACTACTCCTGTAAGCTCTTTGGAAGGAGTTGCTGCTTTGATGGGTAATATCTTTCCTGCTTCTTATTATATGAATATAAGTAGGGGGATATTTAGTAAAAATATTGGCTTAGATAGTCTATATATAGATCTTCTTGCTCTAGTAGCTATCTCTTTTGTAATATTTTTTATAAATATTCTTTTGCTTAAAAAAGAGGAAAAATAGTGAAAAATATATTGGTAAATATCTTATATCTTATCAAAAAAGAGCTTCAAGTAATCTCTAGAGATATAGTTATTATAGTTATGATATTTTATTCTTTTAGTTTTGCTATTTATGTAGGTGCAAAAGCTTCATCATCAGAGCTTAGTAATGCTCCAATTGCCTTTATAGATGAAGATAAATCAATCTTATCACAAAGAATAATAGATGCTTTTTATGAGCCAAGATTTACAAAAGCAAAACTTATAGATTATTATGAGTTAGATAGAGGTATGGATAAAGGGCTTTATACTTTTGTAGTTGTAATACCTAGCAACTTTGAAAAAGATATCCAAAAATCAAATCCTACACAGATACAGCTTAACATTGATGCTACAAGGATGTCCGAAGCTGGAATAGGGGCTAGTTATATATCTCAAATAATCCAAGAAGAGGTATATGGCTTTATACAATATTTTCCCACAACTCCTATAGAGCAGGTGATAAGCTATAAATACAATCCAAATCTTACTAGTTATTGGTCAGGAAGTATTAACAAAATTATAGATAATATTATGACATTTTCTATACTTTTAGCTGCTGCTATGCTGATGAGAGAAAAAGAGCATGGTACACTAGAACATCTCTTGGTTATGCCTATAGGAACATTTGAGATTATGATCTCTAAAATCATCTCTTCTATGTTTATTATACTATTAGGAGTAATTTTTGCTCTATTTATAGTAGTTAAAATACTATTTGCTATTCCTATAGCTGGATCTTTAACACTTTTCTTTTTTGCTACTCTTTTGGTTTTATTTGCTACAACTTCACTTGGTATTTTTATAGGTACATTAGCTAGAACTATGCCACAACTTGGAATGATGTTTGTACTGCTTATTTTACCGTTGATGATGTTATCAGGTGGTGTTACCCCATATGAGAGTATGCCAGAAATCTTGCAAATTATTATGAAGTTTTCACCAACAACACATTTTGTTGAAGTATCACAAGGGATACTATTTAGAGATGTAGGTATTGAGATTATTTGGAAAAATCTATTATCTATATTTATTATAGGAGTAGTGTTTTTTACATTTGCACTTTTAACACTCAAAAAGAGTTTAGAGGCTATGAGGTAAATTAGTATTATATAGCAATGATAAAAAGTTTGGAAATTCTTGTTTCCAATACAAATATTAAGTTTAGATATGATATTATACCCAAAAGGAAAAGATATGAAAAATGATGATATAGATTGTTTTGAGAGTTTTAGTCGTTCATACCTATTTTGGTTAAGTAGATTTCTTAGATATAAAATTACTTCATTATCAAATAGGCAAGTCAAAGACAAAGATCGTCTAGGTGATATTATACAAGAGTTGATTATTGGATTTGATAATATAGACAAACTAAAAGCTCTAATCAAAGAGAGCAGAAATATAGGATTAAATAGTATTCATGTCTATTTTCTACCTCTATATAAACTCTATATATATCTACAAAAGTATGGTTGTGGTTCTTTAAAAGAGATAGATGAAGAGCTTTTAAGTGATTTTTTAGCTTCTCAAACAGCTACTTTATCAGATGCAAGTAAAAAAAACCATAAAATAGCTATTATTAACTTTTTTGCTTATATAGATAAAAAAAATAGATCAAACGATGGTAGTAGCTATAGATTTGGTATTGAACTTAAAAACTGGGGAGGTTTAAGTGGTAAAAGTGGTACTAAACTACCCTCTTTTATGAATAAAGATGAAGTAAGTAGATTTATGGATGCTATAGAAAACTATCCATATAAAAACCCTATATTAGCCTCTAGAAACCGTTTAATAATCAAAATAATACTCTATACAGGTATTAGAGTTAGTGAAGCTATCTCTATAAAAGAAAAAGATATGATAAAAGATGAAAATCTATATATTATACAAGTTAGAGGTAAAGGAAATAAACCTAGAGTTGTTATGATAAAAGAGTCTCTTATAAAACATGATCTTTATAACTATCTAGAAAGCAAAGAGTGTAATGATGCCCTACTTTTTTGTAATCAAAAAGGCAATATTTTAACCCAAGCTTATATAAGTAGGCTTGTAGAGCAAATCTTACTAAGTACTGGATTGCGAAAAGAGAAAAATGGAGCCCATATGCTTAGACATACCTTTGCTACTATGCTTTATCAAAAAAGCAAAGATTTAGTATTAGTTCAAGAGTCCCTAGGACATGCAGATATAAATACATCTAGAATCTATACTCACTTTGATAAAGAAAGACTCAAAAAAACTACAGATATCTTTAGCTAAATAAAGAGTCACTCTCAAAATAAGAGGAGTCGTTTTTAATAGATTTTAAGTACAAATCCTCATTAAAAGAGCGATATATAACATAATCTCCAACTTGAATAGTATAATTATAATCCAAATCTTCACCAAAAACATCATATTCAATAATCATACTAGATAGATAATACTCCACCATAGATGGAGACATATTATCTATCAATCTAGCTAACTCTTCAAAATCCCCTATTCTAGCTCCAAAATATAGATAAATATTTGATTTATCAAGTAAAGAGTAAGACATACTATCTCTTTTAGTGATTGCTACCAAAACCAGTTAAAAGCAAATCTTCCATTTTTTGGAAATCTAAACCATCATCTTCTTCATCTTGCTCTTTATTTTCTTCAAGAGTAGTAGCTATATTTGGAGTTTGTAACTCTTTTTCTATATGTAGTTCTTCTCTTAGCATAGTTGATTCATATGATGTTTGTAATAAAAAATCTTTATCATCTTCTTGATATATATTTGTTTCTTGACTTGTAGTAGTAAGTATATCACCAAAATCTAATAAAGACTCTATTTTACCCAGCATAGAGTTAATATCCTCTGTTTGTTTTGTAGTAGTTGAGCTTAAATCTTCTATCTCTTGTCTCATAATAGCTTTATCTTCTTGAAGCTCTTTAATAGTCTCATTTAACTTAGCATTCTCTTTTTGTAATAACTCATACGCATTTATTAATTTATTTAAAGCTTCAGATAATACTTGTGTTGATTGTTGCATTTTATACCTCTTTGTTTATTATACATTTTAATATTTACGAAGAATTATAACATATTTATTGTTTATTCAAGCATAAAATATAAAATTTAATCTATAATATTATCAATTTTCAATAGTGACTCTACATTTGGCTCTCTTTGTGCAAACTCAAAATAGAGTTCGCTCATATCTCTTGAGCCTCCATTAGCCAATATTACATCTTTATATCTTATACCAAGTGTTTTGTTTAATACCCCTTTTTCAATAAACGAATAAAAAGCATCTGCACTTAATACTTCAGCCCATTTATAGCTATAATATCCAGCACTGTATCCTCCACTAAAGATATGAGAAAAACCATGTTGAAACTTATTATAAGATGGTGGAGATATAACCGAAACCTCTTTTCTTACATCATCTAGTAGAGCTTGAACACTATTTTCATCTTTTATATCTGTTTGATATAGTTTAAAATCAAATAAAGCAAACTCTATTTGTCTAAGTGTCATCAAAGATGATTGGAAATTTCTAACATTTTTAAGTTTATCAATATCTTCATCTTTTAAGACTTCCCCACTAATATAGTGTTTTGCAAAAAGCTGTAAAACCTCTTTTTCATATGAAAAATACTCCAAAAACTGTGATGGAAACTCAACACAATCCCAAAATACCCCATTTATACCACTTACAAAAGGCTCTTTTACTTTTGTAAGAAGATGATGTAAAGCATGTCCTAGCTCATGAAATAGAGTTACTACATCGCTATGTTTTAGAAGTGAAGGCAATGTTTGTGTTGATGGTGGAAAATTGCATACTATAAAAGCTGTTGGCAAAATCTCTTTACTATCTATAGTATATTTACTATACCAATTATTCATCCAAGCACCACCACTTTTGTTTTTACGAGCCTCTAAATCAAAATAGATTCTAGCAATAATATTATCACCTTCATATATATTGTAAACAACCGTTTTTTCATCCCAAACAAGAGCATTTACTTCTTTAAAGCTAATATCAAAGATTTTGCTTAAAAACTCAAATATACCATTGATTACAGATTTTTGTTCAAAATATGGTTTATAATACTCTTCATCTATATCATACTCTTTTTTTCTAAGCTTTTGGCTATAATAACTAAGATCAAAACTAGCAAACTCTTCTTGTTTTAGTCCATCTAGCTCATATGCCAACTCTTTGACTTCTTGAAGCTCTTTGATAGCTTTTGGCTTAGCTTTTAATGCAATTGTTTGTAAAAACTCTAAAACTTCTTGTTCACTTTTTGCCATTTTGCTATCAAGTGATAAAAGAGCATAGTTTTCAAATCCTAGCAATTTTGCTTTTTGATTTTTAAGATCTAGAATCTGCTCTATAATTTTACCATTTTGAGGAGATCTTGTACTATATACTCTATATAGTTCTTCTCTTAGTTTTCTATTATTTCCATATGTCATATATGCCATATATGATGGCATTTGTAGTGTAAATTTATATTTTACCTTACCATTACTTTCAAATTTAGCTAGTTCAAGATCACTATTAGGTATCTCTTTTACATCTTCAAAGTCTTCTATTATAAGTTCATATTCATTTGTTGCATTAAGTAGATTTTGGGAAAACTCTTTAGCCAATTGACTTAGCTTTAAATCTATCTCTTTTAGTATATCTTTATCAGTCGTTAAAAGATTACAACCATTTCTTTCCATCTCTTTGATTTCATTCTCTAAAACTCTATTTTGTTCTATACTTAAAGAACCATTTTGCTTATACTGTATATCTTTAAAAGCTCTATATAGCTCTACATTTTGTGACATTTCACTTTCATATAAAGACAATAGTGGCAAAGATTTTGCATATATATCTTGGGTTAGTTCTGAGTTTTTAACTGCATCAATATGAAATACTGGAGTTATAAATTCCCCTACTTTTTCTTGCATAATTTGAAATGGAGTTACAAAGTTTTCATATGTTTTATTTTTTATCGCTAATAAATACTCTAATTTTTTTCTATTGTCATCTAATAGCTCTTTTAGTTCTATATGGGCATTTGTAAGATTACTTACATCAAATTCTTTAAACATTTATCAATTTCCTTCTTTTTTGGTAATTATCTGTACATTTTACTATTTTTTAGATATAATATGCAACATTTTAACAAAAAAAGCTTAAAATGATACCTTGGCGGCTTTGCAAAGTGTGTTTTGTATTTTGCAAAGTCGCCTTATTTTAGAAGGATAATAATGACATTTGAAGAATTTGGTTTCAAGAGTAAATTACTTGATTCCATTAAAGATGCGGGTTTTAAAGAACCTAGCCCAATACAAAAAGAGGCTATCCCTGTAGTTTTACAAGGAAAAGATATAGTAGCACAAGCTCATACAGGTACTGGTAAAACAGCAGCTTTTGGTTTGCCTATATTAGAACAGCTTAGCCTAAATGGTGGTGTAGAAGCTGTTGTAATAGTACCTACTAGAGAATTAGCAGTTCAAGTAAGCGATGAACTATTTAGATTTGGTAAATTTTTAGGGATAAAAACAGCTACAGTTTATGGTGGTAGCTCATATACTAGACAAATAAGACATATAGAACACGCTGCTATTGTTGTAGCAACTCCAGGTAGATTTTTGGATCTATTAAACAACGAACAAATAGATATAAATCCATCTTTTGTTGTTTTAGATGAAGCTGATGAAATGCTAGATATGGGATTTTTAGAAGATATTAAATCAATATTTAAATTTTTACCAAGCAATAGACAAACATTGATGTTTTCTGCAACAATGCCAAAAGAGATAAAAGAGTTGGCAAAAACTATTTTAAATGAACCTTCTTTTGTAAGTATTACAACAGGAGAAGTAACAAATAAACAGATAAAACAACACTATTACGTTGTAGAAGAGCATGAAAGAGATGATGCTCTTATAAGATTGCTTGATTATAAAAATCCAAAAAAATCTATTATATTTTGTAGAATGAAAAAAGAAGTTGATAGATTGAGTACTTTTTTAGTATCTCAAGGATATAGTGCAAAAGGGCTTCATGGTGATATGGAGCAAAGACAACGTGAAGAGGTAATCAAAAGTTTTAAAGGTGGTAATTTAGAGATTCTTATAGCTACAGATGTTGCTGCTAGAGGGCTAGATGTAAACGATGTTAGCCATGTATTTAACTATCATATACCTTTTGAAAGTGAAAGTTATGTTCACCGTATAGGAAGAACAGGACGTGCAGGTAAAGAAGGACTTGCAATATCTCTTGTAACTCCTCATGAATTTAACTCACTTGTTAGAATACAAAAAAGTGTTGGAGCTACACTAGAATCAAGAGTTGTTCCAACTATTAGTGAAGTAAAAGAAAAAAACAAAACTGAACTTGGTAAAAAGATAGCAAACCAAAATATAAATGAACATGCACTACATTTGGTTGAAGAACTAAAAGAGCAATTTGATATCTCTACTATAGCTTATAAATTAGCTTCTATTATATATGAAGAGCAAGAGATAAGTGGAAAAGAGATCATAGGTAAAGGTTCTAAAGAGTTAAAAAGATTACTAGATAACTACAAAGAAGAAAAAAGTTCCAAATCAAAATCAAGAGGTGGAAAAAGAGGCTTTGGAGATAGAAGTAGAAGCAAAAGACCATATGATAAAAATAGAAAAGATAGTACAAGATCACATGATAGTAAAAATTATAAAAAAAGTTCATCAAAACACAAATCTATGTAATATAAGAAATGATAGAATTAAAAAAGACTATCCAATCACTTCCAGATAAAAGCGGGGTTTATCAATATTTTGATAAATCTGGCAAAATATTATATATAGGTAAGGCTAAATCATTAAAAAATAGAGTTAAAAGCTATTTTAGATTTACCCCTACTCTACTTCCAAATGATACTCTAAGCCCAAGAATATATAAAATGATAAGCGAGGTTGTATCTTTGGAATATATTATAGTTCCAAGTGAAAATGATGCTTTGATTCTTGAAAACTCACTTATAAAGCAACTTAAACCAAAATATAATATACTCTTAAGAGATGATAAAACATACCCTTATATCTATATAAACTATGATGAAGATTTTCCAAGACCAGATATCACAAGAAAAATCATTAAATCAAAAAACATTAAATATTATGGACCATATTCAAGTGGTGCAAGAGATATTTTAAACTCTATTTATGCCCTATTACCTTTAGTACAGAAAAAATCATGCCTAAATGCGAAAAAAGAGTGTCTTTTTTATCAAATAAAAAGATGTTTAGCTCCTTGTGTTGGCAAAGTTACAAAACAAGAGTATAGAACTATCCTAGATAGTGCAGCTGATCTTATCAATAATAAATCAAAACTCATCTCTTTATTAGAACATAAAATGCAAGAGTATTCATCTAATCTCCAATTTGAAGAGGCATTGGATATAAAAAATAAAATATCATCTATCAATAGATCTCAAATAACTACAGGTTTAGACTTTGCAAATTTGGAAAACTTAGATCTTTTTGCATCTTATATAGCAGAAAATAGAGCTGTAGTAGTAAAAATGTTTATAAGAGATGGGAAGTTAGTTAGTAGTACAAATGATTTTATAAAGTTAGAAAATGAAACTTATGATATAGAAGAGATATATAAAAGAGCAATTATAGAGTATTATAGTAATCATGAGATTTTACTTATCCCTGATAGTATATTGATAGCTGATGAGATATCTAATGAAGAGGTTTTATTACTAAAAGAGTTTTTATACTCAAAGTTATCTAAAAATATTGATATTATCAATCCAAAAATAGGAAAAAAACGAGAGATTGCTTATATAGCTATAGAAAATTGTAAAGAGCTACTTAGAATAAGTTTACAAGATAAACAAAATAGTATCTCTTTAGAGTTAAAAAAACTATTAGAACTCAATCTAAGCCCACAAAGAATAGAGATTTTTGATAACTCACATCTTCAAGGATATGGTACTGTAGGGGCTATGGTTGTATATCAAGATGGTAAGTGGGATAAATCCTCAAATAGACTCTATCATTTAGAGGCAAAAGATGAATATTCACAAATGAAAGAGACTCTTATGAGAAGAGCCAACTCTTTTGCTCAAAATCCAGCTCCAGATTTGTGGATAATAGATGGTGGTAAAACACTTTTAAATCTTGCAAAAGATATAATTAGCAGTGTTGGAGTTGATATAGATATTATCTCTATTGCAAAAGAAAAAATAGATGCTAAAGCAAATAGAAGCAAAGGCAAGGCAAATGATATAATATATACACAAAAAGAGGTTTTTAAACTCCAATCAACAGATAATAGGTTACAATTTATTCAAAAATTAAGAGATGAAGCTCATAGGGTGGCTATTGGTTTTCATAAAAAAACAAAACTAAAAGAGGATAAACAGATATCACTTTTAGCCATCAAAGGCATAGGAGAAGCAAAAGTAAAAAAACTTTTACTTCATTTTGGAAGTTTTGAAAATATAAAAAAGAGTGAGTTTTTGGAGTTAAAAGAGATTTTAAATGAAAAAGATGCACTCTCTTTGATAGAATATTTTAAATTAAAACAAGAGGATTAGATTTGGCATATTTAGCTATAAACAAAGAAAACTACCTACATAATCTTGATATCATATCTCAAAAATTAGGTAGTATAGATAAAATAGCCGTTGTACTAAAAGACAATGCTTATGGACATGGAATAATCAATATTGCAAAGTTGGCAAATGAATATGGTATCTCAAAAGCTATTGTTAGAACGATAAGTGAAGCAGAAAAAATAAAAGAGTATTTTAACTATATAGTAGTTCTTGGAGAGCTACCTAACAAAGATTATTCACATAGTTTTCACATCACTATAAATAGTATGGAAGATATCGATAAAATAGCCCCTTATAGCTTAGTTCATCTTAAAATAGATACAGGAATGCATAGAAATGGAATAAATATAGATATGCTAGAAGAGGCTATTTATCGTATTGTTGAGCAAAATCTAAAGCTAAGTGGAGTTTTTACACACCATAGAAGTGCAGATGAGTTATCTAGTGAATTTTTTTGGCAAAATCAAGTTTTTTCACATGTGAAAAAAAGATGTGTGAATATATGTGAAAAACTAAATCTTACTATACCTCTTTTTCATAGCTTAAACTCTAACGCACTTTTTAGAGCAAAAAATATAGATGATGATTTTGTAAGAGTTGGTATAGCTTCTTATGGATATCTTGATTATAGTTTCAATATAGAAAAACCAAACTTAAAACCTGTGGCTTCTTTATACGCAAATAAAATCTCTACAAGAAGAGTTTTAAAAGGTGAAAAGATAGGCTATGGTGGTAGTTATATAGCAACAAAAGAGATGGATGTATCTACTTATGATATTGGATATGGAGATGGGTTTTTAAGATTAACTATAGATAAGGGAGAGTATTTTACTCCAAAAGGATATCAAATCCTTGGAAAAATCTCTATGGATAGCCTATCTTTAAATACTATAGATAATGAAGTAGTTATCTTTGATGATGTAAGAGCTTTATCAAAACTACATAATACCATAAGCTATGAAATCTTAACAACTCTTATGCCCAATATAAAGAGGATTACAATATGAAAAAAATATCTGTTTTTTTCTACTTATTCCTTATATATACACAACTTTTTGCAAATGACCTTATAGTAGAGGCAAAATTCAATCAACAAAACAACAATCACCAAGAAGCAATATCACTTTTTTACCAAGCAGCCAAAAAAGATGGCTCTGCTGAAGCTATATATGAGCTAGGTAAATACTTCTATGAAGGTAAATATATAAATAAAAACTTTGATAAGGCAAAACTATTTTTTGAGCAATCTTCACAAAAAGGCTTTATTGAAGCTAGTTATGCTCTTGGTGTACTGTTTTTTAACTCAAATTCTAAATATCATAGTTATGAACAAGCGTATGATATATTTTTAGATCTAGCACAAAACAACAACCACGCTCCTTCACAAAATCGTGTAGGAATGTGTTTAATTTATGGTTTTGGAGTAGAAAAAGACTATAAAGAGGCTGTTAAGTGGTTTGAAAAATCTGCAAAAAATGGATATATTACAGGACAATGCCATCTAGCTCTTATGTATGCAAGTGGAAAAGGTGTATTTCCCAACTTTGGAAGAGCTAGAGCTTTGGCACAAAAAGGATATGAGGAAAAAAATCCTATATGTGTACAAGTTTGGGAGATGTTTAAACTTGATAAATACAAAGAAGATAAGGGATTTAAACAATGGTAACTTATTTACTCACAAATTAATAAAAATTATAAAAAATCTTCATATTTTAATATTTTTTAAGTATTAGCTAAGTCAATGTTGGTTATTATAACTAAAATTTTTATAAAAGTATTAAAGGTTATTTTATGGCTTTTAATAATTTTAATAATTTATACCTAAATTTTTTGAGGAGACAATAATGTATAAACCAAAACAAAGGCTGGTGAGTGTTTTAGTTGCAAGTAGCTTAGGACTATTTGCAACTAATGCAAATGCTTTTACTCTAAAAGATGGCGTATCTGAGGTTTTGACAACAAACCCTGTAGTACAAGAAAGATTAAAAAACTTTTATGAAACTCAACAAGATTTAAATATCGCAGAGTCTGAATATCTACCTAGTGTGGATTTAATAAGTAGATTTGGGCATAATAGAGCTGGGGATCTTAGAAGTCATATTACTGATGTTAGCTATAAACACTATACTAACTCTTTAAAGATAACTCAAAATCTATTTAATGGTTTCTCAACTACCAATAAAGTAGATTATCAAAAATCAAGAATCTTAGCAGCAGCATATCATTATGTAGAAAATGCAAATGATATAGCATTTCAACTAACTGGTGCATATATTGATGTAATAAGAGGATATAGATTGTTACAAAATGCAAAAGAGAGTGTTGCTATCAATGAAAAAATATATGCAGATGTACAAGAGCTATATGATAGTGGACTTACAACAAAATCTGAAATGACAAAAATCTATGCAGCTTTATCTTTGTCTAAATCAAATCTAGTAGTTCAACAAAATAATACTATAGATAAAGAGTTTAGACTCAAAAGACTTCTTGGTAGAGATGTTGATGTTTCACAACTAGAGTTACCATCTTTTGATTTGGCTATGCCAGAGAGTTTAGAAAGAGCTACTATGTATGCTTTGCAACATAATCCATCTATTTTGGTTAGTAACTACAATATTGAAGGAGCTCAATCTCTATACAAAGAGAGAAAAAGTGCTTTTTATCCAAGAGTAGATTTAGAGTTAGAACAACTTTATAACAATGCATATAGTAAAAGTGATAATGGATATGATAATGAAGATGATAGAAGAAGAGCTTATGTAACTCTTAGCTGGAATCTATATAGAGGTGGAGCAGATAAAGCTGCTTTACAAAAAACTAGAAGCAATATTCACAAAGAAGTAGAGATTCAAAGAGATCTTAGAAGACAAACTATGGAAGGTTTAGAACTATCATGGTCAGCATATGAAATGATAGCTTTACAACTAGAGCAACTTTATGAATACAACAAACACAGTGTGGATACACTAGATAGTTATCAAAGTGAATATGAGATGGGTAGAAGAACACTTCTTGATCTACTTTCAGCTCAAAATGACTTAATAAGTTCAAAAAGCCAAATAATCAATGCAGAACTTGATAGACTTTTTGCACAATATAGAATACTAGATGCCATGGGGATACTTGTAAGTACAATAGCAGGAGAGACTCCAGAATATAATCAACTAGTAAAACCTACACAAAATCCATTTGATATAGTTGAAGATACTCTACCAGTTAGCTTAGATCTTGATGGTGATGGAATACCAGATGATCTTGATATTTGTCAATCATCTATAGATAATAATGATATACTACCTTATGGTTGTAGTCAAAAACTAAAAGATTCAGATTTTGATGGTGTACCAGATGATATAGATGAGTGTGCAGATACTCCTTTTGGTGTGATTGTTGATGAAAAAGGTTGTCCTATAGAAGGAGAGGCAAATAGATTTGAAGCAAAAGCTGATACTTATGTAAATACACCTCAAAAATATACAAGTGAAAGTCCAGTAAAAAGTGATAATTTAGGACTTTATGATTATGAATATAATCCTGAAGCTAGTAAACATGTTCCATCTACTGAAAAACAAAATCATCTAATGTATGACTCTTTTGAAACTATCAAAAGATATGATGCTGTTAATATGAATGGTTTTGATGGAAATTTAAGCCAAGAACAGATAAACTATATCAATCAGGTTGCTTCTGATATTAAAAAATTAGAAAATGAAGATATTACTGTTACTGTTATAGGACATACAAAGACTATGAACTCAGCACAAAGTAGTTATGATGCATCTTCAGCTTATGCTCAAGCAGTCAAAAGAGAGCTAGTAGCTAATGGTATAGATGACAAAGTGATCTATAGTGAAGCTAGAATGTTTCAAGATCTTAGATTTTTAGAGACTAGAGCAGAAGATGAAGCACTTAACGAAAGAGTTGCTATAGCACTATATGTACCTAAAAAAGAGGTAGTAAAAGAGGTATTTGAAGAAGGTATCCCTATTGATCTTTTAGTATTATTTGAGCATGATTCAGCTGTTGTATTGTTAGAGTCTCTTGATAGAGTAAATAACTTTAAAGAGTATTTATTAGATCATCCTCATTATAGAACTGTTATAACAGGACATACAAGTAAAACTCCTGTTAGTACTTTTGAGTATAATATGAAGCTTTCTATACAAAGAGCAGAGGCTATCAAAAAAATCCTTGTAGCTGGAGGAATAGATCCATCAAGAATAGAGACTGTTGGTAAATCATATATGGAACCAATAGCAACAAATGATACATTAGAAGGACAAGCTCAAAATAGAAGAATAATAGCTGAACTTATAAATACAAAACCAAATGAAACTCCTCAAAACACAACAAAAAGTACTTCTAATAAAAAAGATAGTTCAAGCAACTGGACATTAACATACTAAAAAGGTATTGCCGTTGAAATATCATCACAAAAAAAAAGACTCCTTATTGGAGTCTTTGGTACTTTATACAAAGCTTTTTCATAAACCGTTTTCCGCAGAGTCTTTATTGTCTGGTTTGCCAACAGATGCAAATTTAACAAATCAATCTCTATTTTCAAAAACAAGTTCAAAATCACTTTTTTCTAGAGCAGCCAAAAGAGCTGGACTTAAAACATCTTTGATAGAAAGACCAATCAAAGATATTTTATCTCTTCAATTACCTATAATACTGCTACTATCAAATGAAAACAGTTGTATTTTAGAGAGTTTTTCTGATGATAAGAAAAGAGCAAAAATAATCTTTGCAGAAGAAGAAGCATTAGAACAATGGGTTGATGTAGAAGAGTTGGAAAAAGAGTATTTAGGATATGCTTTTTTAATCAAAAAAGAGTTTGAATATGATAAAACTCATCATACTTTGGATCTAAAAGGGCAAAGACATTGGTTTTGGAGTACTTTGGGCTTATCAAAAACTCTTTATTATGATGCTATATTGGCCTCTATTTTAATAAATCTATTTGTTTTAGCAACACCTTTATTTACTATGAATGTTTATGATAGGGTTATTCCAAACAATGCCCAAGAGACTTTGATGGTCTTTACTATTGGGGTGATTACTGTTTTTATTTTGGATGCTTCTTTAAAATTTCTAAGAGCATATTTTCTAGAAATTGCAGCTAAAAAGAGTGATATTATTATGTCATCTATTATATTTGAAAAAGTATTAGATCTTAAGATGGCATCTCATCCAAAATCTGTAGGCTCTTTTGCTAATAACTTAAAAAGCTTTGATTCTATAAGAGGTTTTTTAGCAAATGCAACATTAAGTGTTCTTATAGATTTTCCATTTGCAATATTGTTTTTGGCTATTATTTTTTATATAGCTGGAAATCTTGTTTTGGCTCCTATTTTAATAATGCTTTTGATTTTAATTTATGCTTTAAATGTAAGAAAACCTCTACAAGAAAGTATAGAAAGTACTTATGAAGCAGCTTCAAAGAAAAATGGTATTTTAATAGAATCATTACAAAATATAGAGACTATAAAGACTCAAAGTCTAGCTGGTGTTACTCAATGGACATGGGAAGAATCAACAGGAGAGATAGCAAATAAAAGTTTAAAATCAAAGCTTTTATCTACTTCTATACCAAATCTAACTGGATTTTTGGTTGGTTTAAATACTGTATTAGTTATAGTAGTTGGAGTATATAAGATTCAAGAGTTTGAGCTTACTATGGGGGGACTTATAGCAACTATGATATTATCAGGTCGTGCTATAGCTCCTATGGGACAAATAGCTGCACTTATTACAAACTATGAAGATGCCAAAACATCATATAAAATGTTAAATGAAATCTTAAATCAACCACTTGAAAGACCTCTTTCAAAAGAGTTTGTAAAAAGACCTAGTCTAAAAGGTAATATTGAGTTTAGAAATGTAACATTTAAATATCCTGATAGTGATGCTTATGCTCTAAAAAATGTTAGCTTTACTATAAATGAGGGAGAAAAAGTCTCTATTATAGGTAGAATTGGCTCTGGTAAAAGTACTATTGCAAAGCTTATTTTAAAACTTTATGAGCCTCAAAGTGGATCTATTTTAATAGATGGAATAGATATCTCTCAAATAGATCCTGCTGATTTAAGACAAAAAATAGGTTATGTTCCTCAAGATATTCATCTTTTTAAAGGAACAATCAAAAACAATATCTTAGGATCTTATAAGTTTGTTGATGATGAATGGATGCTTGAATGCTCTAGATTAAGTGGTACAGATGAATTTGTAAAACTTCATCCTATGGGATATGAGATGCCTATAGGTGAAAGAGCCATAGGACTTTCTGGTGGACAAAGACAAAGTGTTGGTATAGCAAGAGCGTTGATTGGGGATTTTAATATATTTTTATTTGATGAGCCAACAAATGCTATGGATCAAACCTCAGAGCTTAATGTCTTAAATAATCTAAAAACTGTAATTCAGGATAAAACTCTATTGCTTGTTACACAAAAGATGAATCTTCTTGATTTAACAAATAGAGTTATAGTTATGCATAATGGTGAAAAATTTCTTGATGGAACAAAGCAAGAAGTTTTAAGTAAATTAGGTGGTTGATATGTTTACAAATTTTATAAAAAACACACAAAATAGATTTAAAACTATTAAAAATTCACCTTTTTTTGATAAAGCCCCAAGACTTCCAAAAACTCCTCCAAATGAACAAGATTTGGAGTATATGAATAGCTTAAGTGCTGCTGTTTTACAAAAAACTTCATTTAAACTACATAATATGATAGTGATTTTTGCTGTTACTATATTTTTATTTATTGTTTGGGCATATTTTGCAAAAATAGATGAGATAGCAAGAGGAAATGGAAAAGTAGTTCCTAGCGGACAAAATCAACTAATCCAAAACCTAGAAGGTGGAATAGTATCAGAGATATTAGTTAAAGAGGGTGATTATGTAGAAAGAAATCAAACACTTATTAAAATAAGTAATGAAAAATCATCTTCAAGTGCAGCTTCACATACTCTTAAACTTTTGGCTCTTGAAGCCCAAATCCTAAGACTTGAAGCAGAGCTTTCAAAAGACTCTTTTACATATGATTTATATGAAATTCCAGAGATGAATATGTTTTTAGAGAATGAAAAAGAGCTTTTTGAAGCAAATAAAAAACAACTTCAGTCAAAAATACAGATACTAAAAGAGCAATTAAGCCAAAAAAGAAGTGATTTAAAAGATGCTGAACAAACAAAAAAACATTTAGAGTTTTCTGTTGGAGCTATAGTTCAAGAAGTAGAGATGACTAAGCCTATGGTAGAAAGAGGTATTAGATCTCAAGTTGATTTCCTAAAACTTCAAAGAGAAGAGAGTGAAGCTAAACAAAGACTTCAAAGCTCTATTTTATCTATACCAAAACTAAAATCTGAAATATATGAGATAGAAAAGAAGATAGAAGAGACAAAAGAGTCTTATATATCAGATGTAAGATCTAAACTAAATGAAGTAGTTTCATCTCATAAAGAGCTTGAAGCAACTACTAGTGCATATGAAGACCAAGTCTCTAGAACTATTGTAAAATCACCATCAAATGGTATAGTACAAAAGCTTCATATCAATACTATAGGTGGTTCAATAAAACCAGCACAAGATCTAATAGAGATAGTTCCTACAGATTATAAACTTTTGGTTGAAGTTAAAATACTTCCTTCAGATATAGCTTTTATTTACCAAGGACAAAAAGCTATTGTTAAGTTTTCTGCTTATGACTTTTCTATTTATGGTGGGCTTGATGGACATGTTGTTAATATTAGCCCAGATACTATAACAGAAAAAGATGATAAAACATACTATTTAGTTAGAATAGAAACAGATAAAAACTATATAGGTACAGAAGAAAAACCAATGAAAATAATCCCTGGAATGGTAGCAAATGTTGATATTATAACAGGTAAAAAATCTATACTTGATTATATATTAAAACCGATACTTAAAACAAAACAATATACATTTACAGAAAGATAGATATGAAAAAAATAGTACTCTTTAGCACAGATATAAATATATTACAAAGATGGTTAAATATATTAGCTTATGATAAAGAAAAAATTATAATACTCTACACCTTAGAAGATCTTATCAAAACAAAAGACTCTATAATGATTTTAGATATTAACTCTTGTCAAAAAGAGCCTAAAGAGACTATTTTAGTTTTAGTAAATAACGACAATCAACTTTTAGCTTTAGATAGGCTCCCTACTTTGCTACAAGCAAATGAATTTTTAACTTTGGGAGTTATGGGATATGGAAATAGTGCTATGAGCCCATCTTATTTAAATTCAGCCATAGAAGCCCTAGAAAACAATATGATGTGGATAGCTCCAAATATTACAACGGAGCTAATCTCAAAGTATATTAAAGAAGAAAATATTATTATACATGATAACAATGAAATAATCTCTTTACTAAGCTCTAGAGAACAAGAAATAGCAAATCTTATACTCCAAGGTAAAAGCAATAATGATATCTCTTATATACTCGATATCTCAGTTAATACTCTTAAATCTCATATCAAAAAAATATATGATAAACTTCAAGTAAAAGATAGACTATCTTTTACACTACTTTTTAAATAAAAATTATTTTTATATCACCCCTAAGGGTGATTGACGAAGACTCTATTTTTAGATAAAATACGGTAAGAATTTATTGGATTTAGATTATCTAAAAGGAGTATTTTATGGTAAAAGCAGGTGTAGTTCAACACGTTAGTGGTAAGTTTTATGTACAAAGTGAAAATGGTGATATCAAAATACTAAAAGTTGGAGATACTATCTATCAAGGAGATAAAGTTTTTGGAGATCCTTCTAATCTTACTTCACATAGGTTAGAGATACTTGATGATAGTGGTAATACAGTTGTTTTGGTTGGTTTAGATAATGCTATATTTGATGTAAGTACAGTAGAAAAGACATTTACAAATGAGGAATTTTCTTTTGCACCAGTTAAACTTTGGTCTGCAAAAGATGAGGATGTAAATCTACAAGCTAAAGCAGATGATACAGATATAACAGATGAAGAGACAGCAGCTGGTGAAGAAGCAGGAGGAGTAAACTCTACAGATAATGGTGTATTTATGTATAATCAAAGAGATGGATTAATGGTAGATGCAAGTTCTAGCTTAAGAGGTAACTCTTTGGGTAGATCTGATTTTAATACACCTCCTTTTATAGACCCTTTATTACAAGAAGGAGATGAAACTCCTATCGTGCTTATGGCACCTAGCATACCAACTATATTTGTTTATGATGACAAGGCACCTATTACTGGCTTTATATCTAATGGTACAGTTACAGATGATGATACTCCAACCATCTCAGGACAAACAGATCCAAATTTAAAAGTAGATATATTTGACAATGGAACTCATTTGGGTTCAACTAACTCAGATAATAGTGGAGATTATACTTTTACTCCAACTACTCCTTTAGATGAAGGTGAACACAATATATATGTAAGTGTTACAGGCGAAGATGGTACTAAAGTAAACTCAGATACTATAAGCTTTGTAGTAGATGTTACTGCTCCAGACACTCCAATTGTTGAAATAACAACAGATGTCAATAATGATGGATTTATTAATGCAGATGAGTCTAATGGTAAAGTTGATGTTAAGATTACAGTTAATAATAGTACTGAAATAGATGATATTATAGTCGTAAAAGACAACTTTGGACACTCTTATACTATAACAGTAACTCAAGAGATACTAAATAACGGTATTATAGTAACATTTCCTCAACCAAGTGAAGGCGAAGAGATAGTTGTAACTGCTACAGTTCAAGATCCAGCGGGTAATATCAGTGATGAGGGACGTGATAGTGCTAAAATAGATACTAGTGATCTAAGTCTATTTGGTGGTATTAGCGTAGAGATAGTTAATGACGTTGATAATAACAACCTTATAGGCAAAGATGAATTAGGTAGTAACAACACTCTAACAGTAGAAGTTACCTTACAAAAGCTAATAGTTGCAGGTGATAAACTAATAGTAACTGGAACTGGTAATAGTGATAAGGAGATAATTCTAACTCAAGCTGATATAGACAAAGGTACAGTACAAGTTGATTTCCAAGCTCCAAACAATGGAGTTACATTTGAAACTACAGCTTTAGCTATAGATCCAGCAGGTAATCAATCAAATCTAGCTAAAGACTGGGCAAAAATAGATTTAACTGCTCCTGATGCTCCAACTGTAGAGATAACAACAGATATCAATAATGATGGCTTTATCAATGCAGAAGAATCAAATGGCAAAATAGATGTTAAAATAACAGTTTCAAGTAATACAGAGATTGGCTCTGTTCTTACAGTATCTGATAACTATGGACATACTCAAAATATAACAGTTACAGAGTCTATTTTAAATAATGGAACAACTCTAAGCTTTCCAGAACCAGCTGAAGGAAAAGAGATAGTTATAATAGCAACAGCAAAAGATCCAGCTGGTAATATTAGTGATGAAGGGCGTGATAGTGCTATTATGGATAGAAGTGATCTTAGCCTTGGACTTGAAGTAGAGATTATAACTGATACTAATAATGATGGATATATCAATAAATATGAACTTCACAACAATACAATAGAAATCAAAGTAACACTCTCTCCAAATGCAGTAGAAGGAGATACATTAAGTGTTACGGGTACTGGTAATAATACTCAAATCATTACTTTAAATAGTGATCATATAAACAATGGTTTTATAAATCTAGAGTTTCAAGCTATAGAAGATGGAAAAACTTTTATTACAACTGCCCTACTCGAAGACCCAGCAGGTAATAGATCAAACCTAGCAACAGATAGTGCAAAAATAGATCTAACAGCACCAGATGCTCCTATAGTTGAAATAACAACAGATATTAATAATGATGGATTTATTAATGCAAA
>Ga0172377_10000234_pt1 | contig 49668 bp, 49 predicted proteins | sample Pumphouse3metaG_FD_119749 | JGI IMG/M metagenome (GOLD analysis project Ga0172377, IMG submission 119749) | Leachate microbial communities from a municipal landfill in Southern Ontario, Canada - Pumphouse #3 metaG | ecosystem: Engineered > Solid waste > Landfill > Unclassified | place: Canada...
AGCATATAGAAATTTCCACCACCGCGACCTGTCATCGTCATAAAGAAAGCTATCACCATAATGATGACAGCTAATAATAAAATACTCATTTATTTTATATTATTTAATTTTTTATAAATTTTTCCAGGCTCCAGCGCTGAGATTAAAGGAGAGTAACCACCTTTTAGAATTCTTACATGCTCATAACCTAAACCTTTTAAATAAGTGAAAATAATCGTAGCTCTAATACCTGCAGAACAAAATACTCCGATTAATTTATCTTTAGGTATCTCGTTAATACGATCAGGAACTTCTGCTACAGTCATTTCCAATACGGGACAGAAAGAGTTTAAATGAAGTTTTAAATTTTCTTTTTCTTCTTTAGTCCTAACATCCAAAAATAAGGTATTTTCTTTAGCTAAAAAAGCATCTGCTGAAATAACATGACTACCTGTTCCAAAATAATTGAAATCCATTTTTCTGATTTCGTTTCCTAATTGATCCATAATAATGTTTTTAATTGTATTTTTTTAATGTTAAATTTCTAATATTTATTTAGCTGTTAAAGCTTCAACTGCAGGTTGATAAATTCTTAAACCACCAGTAAGATTATAAACTTCTTTAAATCCATTACCTAATAATATCTTCTGAGCTAAATAACCCCTTAATCCTACTATGCAATATACTAGGGTAGGCTGTTGTGGATCCAACTCAGACAAGCGACTTCTTAAATCATCCAAAGGAATATTATCAGTACCCTCTATAGGATCTTTACTAACTTCTTCCTTAGTTCGTACATCAATAACACGTAAATTTTTAATAGTACCCATTCCGTGTAAAGATTTATACATTTCTTTCCAATTTAAAATTGGCATTTCTTTAGTTAATACATTCGTCGCTACATAACCAGCTATGGCAATGGGATCTTTTGCAGACGAAAATGGGGGAGCGTATGCATGCTCAATTTTCATCAAATCCATAACTGTTCCTTTTATTTTAATAATCATGGCTAATTGATCTATTCTTTTATCAACTCCAATATGGCCAACGACCTGGGCTCCTAATAATCTTCCATCAGTAGACGAAAAAGTTAACTTGGTCATTAATTTACAAGCAGTCCACAGTTGGCATATGAAATGTGATGTCTCCTTTCAATCATTATAATCTCAGATTTTTCATCAATACGCCTAATTCTAGCGGCAGCTGTAGCTCCTCCAGCTACACCACCAATAATTATATATCTCATTTTTTATATATTTATATATGTTCACTGTTCGTCAAATTACGAACATAATAATCCAAAAAAAATCACACTTACGTCATGCACTGTTTTAATATCGACTATATATTCTACAGAGTCGATTTATTTTTATGCTATAACTTAATGTGAAAATTAATTATTGAGTTTTCTGGAAGAAGTCTGAAAATCGTTTTTTGGCTAATTCCCAATTTTCTCTATTAATGCAATATCTAACTTTCGGAGGTTCTATTTCTCCTTTAATTAATTCTGCATTTTTCAACTCTTTTAAATGTTGAGAAACTGTAGCTTTAGAGATAGGTAATACATCATAAATATTTCCAAAAAAACAACTATCCTGATTAGATAGAAATTCAAGAATAGCGATACGAGCAGGATGTCCTAAAGCCTTAGCTATTTTAGCTATTCGTTCTTGTTCTTCTGTATATTTTTTTTCTTCCATGATAGATGTTCTTTATTGTTCGCAAATATACGAACATTCTATTAATATTACAAAATAATTAAATTAATATTATACCTTCACATCGATTATTTCATCCCATGAAGTAGTGAAACGATTCGAAATATGTTCACTTTTTATAGATAACTTTTTATCAGATGAGGCCAAAATAACCGTATCACGACCTCTACGAGCATTAATCCCATCCAAAGTTCGCATTAATTTAGAATGCTTGTTACGATCTAATTTATCGAAAAGAGAAAGTTGGATATTATTAGAAGAATGTAGGTCAGACACGATAACACCTGCTTTCTTATAACCATAACCTTTTCTATATATTTTATCAATAGTGCTTACAGCTATCTTGACTAGTTCTAAAGTGCTATTAGTAGGTACTTCTAACTTAATAGGAAAACTTTGAAACATTTGTGGTTTATCCTCTCGAAACCGATTAGTCATAATATATATAGTAATCTGCCCCGCACAGCTATTCTGCTTTCTTAATTTCATGGCAATGGTGGTAGTAAATTTGGATACTGCTGCTTTAATCTCATCTACATCTTCGACGTCTCGGGAGAAAGATCTGGACACGCAGATAGTCTGTTTATCAGGCAATGTATGTTCGAAGGATATACAAGATATCCCATGAAGCTCTTTCCACGTACGAAGCCCCACTATGCTCATTCTTTTTTCTACCCAATCAGGGGAACAATGAAAGAAATCAAGAGCAGTAAACACATGATATTCTTTTAGCATTTTAGAATATCTTCTACCTATACCCCAAACGTCTTCTATAGGAAAACGACTCAAAACTTTTTCTATGTCTTTGTCTTTATATAAGAGACAAGCACCTTTTAAAGCAGGATATTGTTTGCATAACTTACTAGCTATCTTAGCTAGAGTTTTGGAAGGTGCTATCCCTATGCTAACAGGGATGCCGGTATTTCTACGTACGATTTTGGCTATCTTCTCCCCATTGCCCTTTAAAGATTCTAAGGGGAACTGAGAAAAATCTAGAAACGACTCATCGATAGAGTAAACCTCGATAGCAGGTGTATATGCCTTAAGGGTGTTCATAACCCTTTTTGACATATCTCCATAAAGAGGAAAGTTAGTAGAAAAGAGTTTGATGTCATACTTTTCTACTATATCTTTTATCTTAAAAACAGGAGTGCCCATTTTTATTCCCAGAGCCTTTGTTTCATTACTACGAGCTATTACGCAGCCATCATTGCCAGAAAGTACTAGTACAGGTTTTCCATTTAAAGATGGGTCAAAAACTCTTTCACATGAAACGAAGAAATTATTACAGTCGCACAGTCCAATCATTATCTCTAAGATTATTATTTCTTATTTTTCATATCTTTAATAAGGTAAGTGACTATACCCCATATGGTGAAATCATTATCTTCAGTTACTTTAATAGGAGAGTAATTTGTATTGGCTGGCACTAACCAAACACAGTCTTTTTCTATTTTTACTCTTTTCAGAGTAAATTCACCATCTATAAAAGCTACGGCTAGTGAGCCATCATAAGCTTCCAGACTCTTGTCTATTACTAGCAGGTCGCCATCATCTATACCTTCGTCTATCATTGATACTCCTCTGACTCTGGCGAAAAAAGTAGATGAAGGATTTCTTATTAATGCTTCGTTAAGATCTAGTGATATGTCAGTATAATTCTCAGCGGGAGAAGGAAATCCAGCAGCTACACCTGCTTCTGAAAAAGGAAGATTTATATGAAGGTTATTTTCTGGTTTTAATATTTCTAAATTATCCCCAATAATATTTTTATTATCCTTAGTCATATTATTTCCTTTTCTTTTTAAAAGGTTTTAAAAAACTACGGAAGAAAGATTTTATGATATGAATTTTATATCTTTTCTTTATGCTTTTATAAATTTCATATTTTACTTCCGATGCTTCTAAATTATTTAATTCAGCATATGCTTCAGAAACATATTTTATAATATTATCATTAGGACTAATATTTGATAACATTTTATAAATATATCTCGTCTTACATTCTTTCTTAAATTCTAGTCTATTTAAATCAACGAAAGAAAAGTCATATTGACCATTTCCTTTCTTGGTGACTAGAGCATTGCCGCTATTAAAATCTCTGCTGGTAATACCATTGTTAAGAAATTTAGCATTAATCAATTTAATATATTGACTAATAATAGATTTTTTATCTTCATCGCTATAAGTACTACTATTAATAATATCCTCTAATACTTCTGTATTAGACTCATAGACACATATATATGAAGAATATTGCAGTACGTTATACTTAGAAAATTTATCAATATAGGCTATAGGAGAAGGAGAATTAATACCTAAATTAAGTAATTTTAAAGCATAATCATAAGATCTTTTAGCTTTACTCTCTCTAAAAGTACCATAGGCCCAACGATTAAATAAAGTAAGTCTACCGAAATTTTTAACGCAAACTAAGGTATCATCCCAATTAAAAATTTTTATAATATTTCGATGATCTTTAATAGTATCGCCACCTTTATCGAAATTTTTATCAAGTTCATTAATAAATTTATTTAATGATTTAAATTCAGGATTAATCTTTATAATGATTTTTTTCATTTGTGGTTTGCTAAATTATTTGTCGTAAATTTATTTAAAAATATAACGCAATATAATACTTTTTACTAACTTTGCCATAACTGTTAGGGGTGCTTCATTATAAGAGGCTGAGAATATACCCTTTCACCTGATATGTATAATAACATCGTAGGGAAATGGTCATAATAAGCTTATAAAGCGAAATTCTTATATAAAACCGTTTCTGCAGATGCAGGAGCGGTTTTTTTTTGATATGAATTAAAATATAAATAAAAATTAGAACAATGGATATACAAGACACCTTTGATCAATATGCTTCAGACTATGATAGCTGGTTTATAGAAAATAGCGGAGTATTAGAAACTGAAGCCAATCTGGTCGCTTATTTTTTAAAAAATCCAGGAGATACATTATCCGTAGGCTGTGGAAGTGGACTCTTCGAATCAGTATTACGTAAAAAATATGATATAGATATAAGATATGGTATAGAGCCTGCTCATGGTATGGCGGAAATAGCTCGAAAAAGAGGAATGACAGTCGAAGAAGTTACAGCAGAAGAGGCTGACTATGGAGAAAATAAATATGACACTATAATGTTTAACGGAACTCCATGTTATATAGTAGATCTGCAAAGTGTATTAAAAAATGTATATAAAGCACTTAAACCAGGAGGAAAAGTCGTAATAATAGACATACCAAAAGAATCAGGTTATGGAACACTATATAATTTAGCTAAGACACTAGGATCATGGGATCATCCATTACTAAAAGATGTCCATCCACAAGATCCATATCCTATGGAATTCGTGAATGTTATGCACTGTAGAACGACAGATGAAAAGGTCGATATGCTAAAAAATGCAGGCTTCCAAGATTTCGAATATGCACAAACACTGACTCGTCACCCTTTATATTCCAATGGAGATGTAGAAGAAACTATTCCAGGTTATGATAAAGGAGATTATGTAGCTATAAAAGCCATTAAAAAATCTTAAAAATACATCCAAGACAATGTCAAACATAGAAAATATAATATCTCTATTATCGAAGGTAAGGGAAAAATCTCCCTTAGTACATAATATTACTAATTTCGTAGTAATGAATAATACAGCCAACGCCCTTTTGTCCATAGGAGCATCCCCAGTCATGGCACATGCTCAAGAAGAGGTAGAAGACATGGTTTGCATAGCCTCATCATTAGTCCTCAATATGGGTACTCTAAATAGCGAATGGGTGGCATCCATGATAAAAGCGGGAATTAAAGCTAAAACTAAGAATATACCAGTCATTTTCGATCCAGTAGGAGTAGGAGCCACACCCTATAGAAAAATAATGGCAGATAAAATTATCGAAGCATGTCATCCCGATATTATTCGAGGCAATGCATCAGAGATTATGTCGTTATGTGGTCAATCAATCACGACGAAAGGAGTAGATAGTACAGAAAAAACATCATCAGCACTTCAAGCAGCCAAGATATTAGCTACTAAAGAAAATTGCATAGTAGTAGTAAGTGGACAAGTAGACTATATTACCAATGGAATAAAATCAGTAGCTCTATCTAATGGAACAGAGATGATGTCCAAAGTAACAGGAATGGGATGCACATCTACGGCAATGTGTGGTGCTTTCGCAGGAGTAGTAGATAATATTGACCATAGTGCATCTGATGACTATAGTCTTTTCGCTGCAGCTATAGCTGCAATGTCGATAATGGGAGTAGCAGGAGATATAGCGACATCCCAATCAGATGGTCCTGGATCATTACAAGTTAAATTTTTAGATATACTATATTCTATTAATGAATCAGAAATAATGAAAAGAATAAAATATGAAGAAATTTGATCTTTCAGTTTATCTGGTAACCGATAGAGACTTATCACTCGGACGTACTACTGAATACATTATAGAACAAGCAGTAAAAGGAGGAGCTACTATAGTCCAGCTACGAGAGAAAAATATATCAACTAGAGAATTTTATGATATAGCGCTTAATATTAAAAAATGTCTAAAGCCTTTAAACATTCCACTTATCATTAATGATCGTATGGATATAGCTTTAGCCGTAGATGCAGATGGCTTACATATAGGACAGAGTGATATCCCTTATGAAGTAGCCAGAAAAATACTAGGTCCTAATAAAATTATAGGATTATCAGTAGAAAACATAGAACAAGCTAGAAAAGCTGAAGAATTAGATGTCGATTATATAGGGATCTCTCCTGTATTTGACACTAAATCAAAGGCTGATATATCAACTCCTCTCGGCTTGGAAAATATGAAGAAAATATCTAATTTTACGACTCATCCTATGGTCGGAATAGGAGGCATAAACGTCGAAAATGCTGCACAAGTTATTGAAGCTGGGGCGCAAGGAATAGCTGTTATTTCAGCCATAGTATCTCAAAAAGACCCTATGAAAGCTACGAAAGATTTAAGACAAATAGTAGATAAAGTTAAAGCTAACAATAAATAATAGTAATAAAAATAAATAGTAAAATGACTTTAAAAGATATCGGAGAATTCGGATTCATAGATAGATTCTCACAAAATTTTACATCTGGAGATTCTAATATTCAAAAAGGCATAGGAGATGATTGTGCTATCTTTCCTGCAGAACTAGAAAAAGAAAATTCAAATTACTATCTATTTACGACGGATTTATTAGTCGAGAATATCCATTTTTTAAAAAACAAGATTTTTCCAGAAGAACTAGGATATAAATCATTAGCTGTTAGTCTTTCTGATATAGCAGCTATGGGAGGTAAACCTAAGTTCTCTTTTCTTTCAATAGGCCTACCTAGTGATATATCTATAGATTATCTAGATAGATTTATGGATGGTTATAGAAAACTATCAGAAAAATATAATGTTATATTAATGGGAGGAGATACTACAGGTTCTAAATCAGGGATAGTAATCAATGTAGGAGTAGTAGGTATTCAAAAGAATAATCAAATAAAAAAACGTTCTGATGCCCAAACTGGGGATTTAATTTGTGTAACAGGAAAGCTTGGAGATTCAGCAGCCGGACTGAAAATACTACTTGAAGACAAACCACTAGAAGGAAATAATAATAAAGCAAAATATCAAGATAATTTAAGAAATAGAATTCTTATAGGACGACATCATAATCCTGAACCTAGGGTTAAAGAAGGCTTGTTCCTTTCAAAATATAAAGATATTCATGCTATGATGGATATCTCAGATGGTATATCCTCAGATTTACATCATATATTAAGAAATTCTAAAAAGAAAGCTATAATTGATTTATATAAATTACCTCTCAGTGCAGAATTAAAAAGTGCATCTAAGGAGTATGTATGGAATATTTATGATTTAGCCATAGGAGGAGGTGAAGATTATGAATTATTATTTACCATGTCACCTGATAACTTCGATGAGATAAATACTAAATATAAAGAAAACTTCAAAACGGAAATTATCCCAATAGGGAAAATTCTGGATGGAGACCATAGTGATAAGGAAGATAGTATTAATGATATAGAATATCTCCCTGAAATAGAATCAAGAAAACTTACGATTAAAGGTTTTGACCATTTTAAAAATAAATAAATGAAACATTATAAAAGAGTATTAACCATAGCTGGAAGTGATTCTGGTGGGGGAGCAGGAACGCAGGCAGATATAAAAACTATTTCTGCTAATGGATGTTTCGCTACATGTGCTATCACAGCAGTGACTGTTCAAAATACGATAGGTGTAACAGGTATTCATTCGATACCTTCAAATATAATTAAAGGACAGATAGAAGCTGTTCTTGATGATATAGGCACTGATAGTGTCAAAATAGGTATGCTAGCCACATCTGCTACCATAGCTGTTGTTAAAGAAGCATTAGAAAAATATATGATTAAAGATGTAGTTCTTGACCCTGTTATGGTAGCCACCTCAGGGGATAAACTACTTGAAGATGATGCTATAGAAAGTCTATGTAATCAGCTAGTTCCATTGGCCAGGGTTATAACTCCTAATGTGCCAGAGGCAGAAATCTTATTAAATAAGAAACTCGAACATCAAGATGATATGCCGAGCTTTGCTAAAGAATTAGCAGAAAAATATGGAGTGTCAGTTCTACTAAAAGCAGGCCATATGAAAGATGAAAGGCTTATAGATATATTTTATAATAATGAGACAAGTGAGACTCTAGAATTAGAGTCTAAGAGGATACATACTGAGAATACTCATGGTACAGGATGTACATTATCTTCAGCTTTTGCCTCTATGTTAGCTCAAGGTTTTGATCTTAATGAATCTGCACGTAGAGCGAAGGATTATATTAATGGAGCGATAGTAGCCGGTGCTGATTATAAAATAGGTCATGGACATGGGGCGGTGAAACATTTTTATAAGTTATGGAACTAGAGAAAAAATTTACTGAGTCATTATGGTTAGGAATACGAGATATTTATGAAAATGTTTTCGAATGTGATTTTATCAAAGAATTAGTTCAAGGAACATTAAGTCGAGATATATTTTGTAATTATCTTATACAAGATGATTTATACTTAAAAGATGATATAAAAGCTTTTAGTAAATTAGCTCAGAGGTTAAACGATAAAGAAAAGGATGAAGGGGAGTTCTTTAAAAAAATGTGTAATGATTGTATAGCTATAGAACAGTTTATGCATGATTATTACGAGAAGAAATACGATATTGATTTGGCAGATAAAAAGATTCCAGTAATCGAGCAATATACAAATCATATAGTAACAATAGCTGAGAATGAGGCTATAGAAGTAGCTCAAGCAGCACTTCTGCCATGTTATTGGGTCTATAATTCTATGGGCAAGAGAATATATAATGATTATAAAAAGGAAAAGAAAAACGATAATAATCCTTATAAAGAATGGATAGAGACTTATAATAATGATAGTTATGATACTTATACTAATAAATTTATACAAATAGTTGAGGATTCAGCCTCTATCGTAGATAATAAAACAAGAAAAAAAATGTATGATGCTTTTTATAAATCTACAGTTTTTGAACTAAGATTTTTTAAAGAGATTTATTAAAATACATATATGAAATAATTAAATATAGAGTTATGAAAAAGATTTTTATTTTTTTAGCAGATGGTTTCGAAGAAGGTGAAATGATTATTCCTCTAGATACTTATCGTAGGTCAGGTTATGATGTAACCACTGTTTCTATCACAGGTTCAAGACAAGTTATAAGTTCTCATAAAGTAGAGATGAAGACTGATACATTATTTGAAAATGCTGATTTTTCTAATGGTGATGTATTATTTCTCCCTGGAGGAATGCCTGGTACGCTAACTCTTAATGCTCATCAAGGTTTAAAAGATTTAGTGATGGAATATTATAAACAAGGAAAATTAGTTACAGCTATCTGTGCAGGTCCTATGGTTCTTGGAGGATTAGGTATTCTTAAAGATAGAAATGCTACCTGCTATCCAGGTTTTGAAGATAAACTAATAGGTGCTAAATATACAGGTGCACAAGTAGAGGTGTCAGATAATATAGTAACTGGCCGTGGAGTAGGGGCTGGTTTTGAATTCGCGCTAACTGTTGTTGGTATTCTCGAAGGTCCGAAAAAAGTCGAAGAAGTAACTAAAAATATGGTAATTAAATAACTATTTACTAGTTAAAAAATATTAAACAAAGAATTAAAAGATGACAGAAACAATCGTGTCAAGAGGTATCATTGATACTTATTTTGACAAATTAAAAGATAGTCTTGACCTTGATGTCGCTATCGTAGGTGCAGGTCCTTCAGGACTTGTCGCAGCTTATTATTTAGCAAAAAAAGGCTATAAAGTAGCCATGTTCGAAGGAAAACTTGCTCCAGGTGGTGGAATGTGGGGAGGTGCTATGATGTTTAATCAGATTATAGTACAAGAAGATGCCAAATGCATTCTTGATGAATTGAAACTTCAGTATAAAAAATATCAGGATGGATTTTATACTCTTGATTCTGTATATACTACTTCAACTTTAATCTCAAAGGCTACTGGAGCTGGTGTAAGAATTTTTAATTGCACTCATATAGAAGATGTAGTTTTTCATGATGAAGCTGTCGCTGGATTAGTAGTAAATTGGTCTCCTGTTACTAAAGAAGGTCTTTTCGTAGATCCATTAGTAGTTAGATCTAAAGTAGTTATAGATGGTACAGGTCATGATTGTAATATCGCGCATACTGTAGAGCGTAAAAACGGAGTAAAGATGAATACATCTACTGGTCATGTAATGGGAGAACGTTCATTACAGATAGAAGAGGCAGAAACTACTACTGTTGAAAATACTAAAGAGATATATCCAGGTCTTTTCGTTTGTGGTATGGCTTCTAATGGTGTAAGTGGAGGTTTTAGAATGGGGCCTATCTTCGGAGGAATGATTCTTTCTGGACGTAAAGTCGCTGATCTTATTGAAGCTAAAATAGGTAGAAATTAATGCGAGAAAGCGAAATATATGTAATTATAACTCAGCCATCTCTATCTTATTCAGAGGTGGCTTCTGTTTGTATTAGATGTGGAGTTAAGATGCTGCAACTAAGAGAAAAAGATATGTCTGATGTTGAATTTTTAAAATTAGCTAAGGCAATAAGGAGACAATGTAGTGGTACTGAAACATCTTTTGTAGTAAATGACCGCCCAGCGGTCGCGGCTGCCTGTGGCTCTGATTATCTTCACCTTGGACAAGATGATATGTCTATCGAAGAGGCGCGTAAGATAGTAGGACCTGATATGAAAATTGGATTATCTACACATTCACCTGAGCAAGTTGTATCTGCTATGGAGATGGCTGATAAGCCAGACTACATAGGTTTTGGCCCTATATTTACCACACAAACCAAGAAAGCTGCTGGCCCTGCACGAGGGATAGAGATGCTACGGTCGATATTGCCCTTAAGTAATGTTCCTGTAGTAGCTATTGGTGGTATATCGAAAGCCAATATCGAGCAAGTAAAATCTACCAAGGTAGATTATGTAGCGATGGTTAGTTATTTTATGCAGAGTTCTAGTCCTGAAGAACTCGAGCGCAGAATAAATGAATTAAAAAGTAATACCTATATTCAACATTAAAGAATGTCTTATTGAAGAATAGCTTCCGATAGCATTAGCATCTATTAGAACATTTTCTGATATATGTTTACTCAGTCCTAATGAAAGAGAAAATTCAGGTTCTTCAGATGTCAAATACTCAAAATTAAATTTTTCTATTTTGTAAAAAGTAGGATATTCGCTTAATCCGTTAAGACTAAAAGTATTATTTATATTTTGGGTTAATCGTAAGCTAGCACTACTTTTTAATAAATAATCACCTCTTTTTGTTAGATAGTTAGCCCTAATTCCTTCTATGATATTTGAATAAGATATTTCTCTAGCAAGACTATTATAGGTTTCTTCAGAATTAATATAGGATGCATACGTATTTATATTCCATTTATCTATATTATTAATTTTGTGTTCAAGTAAACCAGAAATACTAGCCGTTAATATATTATTTTTATAGTTTTGGGAACTAGAAAGAAATTTATAAATGTTAGAACTATAATATTTATATTTCAATTCTTCTCCATTACGATTATTATATAATCCAGAAAGTTTTAAAGCTAAAGTATTTTGACCTTTTACTTTATCATAAGATATATTAAAAGAGGCTTTATTTTGTTTAATTTTAGAGGATGCTATATAAACGAGTTCTGAAAGATCACGGTCGATATTAAATCTTTTATAAGAGGCTTGTGCGTTAAAACCATTAGCATTAGAAAGAAAATTTAATGTAGCACCATACTCAAGTCCATCAAATAAAATGTCATGATATTCTCCAGAAAATAGATGATTATATGTCCCAAGACCATTCATTAAATATACAGCAGGAGAACCTAATATACTATGAAATTCTAAAACATCATTTTGTTTATACTTTCTTATATGTAAAGCTAACCCTGTTTTATATTTTTCGTTAATATTAAGATTAGCACCAAGACTAAATTTCAAATCTGAGCTGGTATTATCTGGTCTAGGATCTATCGCACGATACTCTTCTCTAGCTTTATAAGAAACGAACATAGCTAGATTAAAATTATCTAATATGTGATTATAGCCACCGGAAAAGGCATATTCTTCATATTTTAAATTATTACTAATGATAGTGTCACTTATAACATATGGATAAACTATATCGTAGTTAGAACTTTCATTCATAGTAGATTTATCAGTATCTCCATTTCTATATACAACATTACCCCATACTGTATTATTCCCTTTCATATATTTAAGACTATTTACGATAATCCCATATTCAGTATTTTTAAGACCATTCTGATATATACCTTTGTCTCCATCTTGATAATTGGCGAAAATAGATATATTGGTAATAGGAGAATAATTTAATAAATTAATATTTGCTGGATTTTCTTTTAAGAATAGTTTAAAATCTACAATTCCTGATTCGTTATTTGTCTTGTATATGAATAAAGAATCTTTATTCTGTGCAGTAATTACTTTATCTGCACAGAATAAAAAGATTAAAATTACAAGTAAATTAATTATACGTTTAGTCATCAATAATAATTTAATATATAGTTTATTTCAGAGAAGGAGTTACTTCTGCTTTGAAATCAGTTGTAGAATTATTAGTATCAAGGTAAATAACTTGTCCATTTACATTTGTACCAGCATCTTTTCTAATAACACTCTTATCAAATCTTTCAGTGTCATAATTCATAGCGCCACAATATGTCCATCCCATATCTACTGAAGGATCAGTTACTAACCATGCAAACATAGTAGGAACGCATAAATTAACTGCATCATAAATATTATCATTAGAAAGTTTATATGCGTCCTGGTTCATCGTTTTATGAAAATCTCCAAAAATAAATTCATAAGAGTATGTATATTTATTATCTACAACATATTCCTCAATAGTTTTATCTATTTTACCAATAGCATAAGATTGTAATCCACGACTATGTATAGTGAAATTATTAACTACATTAATCATATTAGGTACTTCAGGATTGTCACTATCTCCAGATGTCTCAGAATCCCATACTATCTCGAAATTAGCTATGGATAAATCACAAGCATCAGGATTTAATTCTGTAAAATCAACAGCGTCATCAGCTATAATAAAAGACTGGTGTGCTTCGATAGGATATGTTTTGCCATCACCAGGAACCATAATCATACTACTTACTGTAAAATCAGTACTCATTATATCTGGTGTATATTCATCATTTTGGTCACAAGAAAATTTAGATCCACATAGTACTAAACTATCTGCATATAAAGTAGAATCAGAGTTATTTGTAATTATAAAATAACGGTCATTGCTGGCTTTACTATCGCTAGCTAAAGATCCGGTGAAATAAATCTCACTAATAAGGAAATTAGCATTAGAAGAATTATAAATGAATAATGTCACATTTAAATCTTCTATTTCATTTACAAAAGTTATATTTCCACTATAACCCTTTAATTTAATATCATTATCACCATCTGCACTTACTTCAACGTCGTAGATACCAGGTGTTACTGTTATATCTAAAAGGTCAGTAGAGGCTGCAGCGAAATTATATTCTATTCCACTATTTTTTTCTGTCATTTTGACTTCAATATTAGAAATAGTAGTTATGCCATCTGGCAAAATTGGTTTAAAGGTCGCATTAGTTACAGAGTCATCATCGCTACACGAAAATATAGCAAATGATAAGGCGAATAGAGTCAGTAAAGTAAAAATCTTTTTCATAATATTTAAAATTTGTTATTAATAATTTGTTTTAAAGTTTAAAGATAATCTCTGCACCAAAATATGGGACAGTGACTCTTTTAAATACAACGTCATTTCTAGTATATTTAGGATATAAGCCAAGTATTCTATTTACAAATAGAGAAACTTTCGCCTTATTATTATAGATGTTTTTTGACATTTTAAAATTTATATCCATGCCAAAAGGAACAGTGTACTTTTTAAATAGACTTTCATTAAGATCTTTACTAAGTATTCCTAAATAAGGGTCATTTTTTTCAACATCTGTATAAGGATGAATATTACCGTCTTTTGAAATATATGATATAGGTGTACCACTATAAGGGGTGGTTTGTTTCCAAGAATACCATGTACATTGAAAAGTAGTAGAAAATATTAGATTAAGAGATGGAACATATGTATCAAACATGAAATTAGTATTAAATTTATCATATACATACCCAGCAGAAGAGTCATATATACCTATAGTACTAACATAGGTTCCTGCGATAGCTGTACTCGCACTTTGATATTTTAATGATTCATTTGCATAATGAGTCCTAAACCATGCTCCATTTATAGTAACTCTAGTATTAATATTATCAAATCTTTTAGATGAAAAAGTAAATTCAATCCCTTTTTTATGAATACTGCTTCCATTGGTAGTTTTATTGATTGGTTTCAATAATGTATCTGGGACAGATGAAAAATCAGATAATTCTGGCTTACTATTAATATCACTAGCATCTATTGAAAGAGGATCATATTTAGTATATGTCATAGATTTTACATCTACAGTAGAAGTTCTGAATCCATCATTCATATTCTCATCGAAATAATCTATATTAAATGTATTTTGTCCAATATTAAAACCAAGTCTTATTTCATACTTTTTATTTTTGGCAGGTGTTAAATTATAATTAACTATGCTTTCTTTATATGTATTAAGATTAATACGCCTGTAATCAGGATTATTATGATAATAATTTAATTGAACTATATCATAATAAATCCAGTCAGGATATATTTGACTTAGTGTTGGCTTTTTAGTCTGCATACCATATCCACCTCCTATAGAAATATTTGATTTTTCTCCGAATAATTCAAATTCTGGAAAATTCCATTTGAAATTCACTCTAGGGTCTATATAAACTTTTCCATGCATCTCATATGCTTTATCTAGATTTAGAATAGAAGTAGCTCTTATTCCCAATTTAAATGACAACATATTTTTTCCAATTGGTAGTGTCATATTATCTTCAGCGAAAGCAAATAAATCTTGACTTGAAGGAATAGATTTATATGTACGAGGTCTAGTGCTCATTCCTATACTAGGAGGTTCATTTACATTATATACTTGCCCCTCACCATAATTCTTATCAAAAGACCAACCTGTTCCTAATAAAATATGATGTTGAAGAGAATAGGTTTGAATAGATAAAGTAGTATTAAGATTAGTATAAATAGATAATGGTTTGCCATCTATCTTTAATTTTGAAGTCCAATTGGCAGGAAGATATATGCCATCATGTATTCCAGATTCTAAACTATTAGGAACGAAAGTAGGAGTAGATAATTGAACGTATTTAGTTTGATTAATTTCATCAAGATCATAAGAAATGTTAGTGGTCAATTCTAATTTATCGAATAATTTAGACTGCGTGAAATTTATTGAAAAATTATTAGCAAAAGAAAATTTATTATAAGAAGATTTATATGTGTCAATGTTTTTATATCCAGCATCTGGATCTGTTTTAACATCGTCTAAAGTGTGAACATAGTCCAAATTAGAATTATATTCGATTTTTTTAGATACTTTATTATTCTTATAATAGTTTTTAGTGTATGTGTATCTTAATGAAGATGTTACGCGATTAAAACTTGCGAAATTATCAGTCGGGTCATTCTTAGAATGAAGATAATCGACACCTAGATTTAGTGAACTATTTGAGTTTAATTTTACCCCTTTACTTATAGCAAATAATTTACTTAAGCCATCTGCTTTTACTCTTATTCTTAAGGGAGTATAACCTTTTTCTCTTGTGATTTTAATAACACCACTTGTTAAATCTCCATATCTTACAGATGGAATTCCTCTTATAATTTCAACTTTCTCTATTTGGTCAGTAGAAATAGATCTCATATCTACTCCGGCATTAACAGTACTTCGACTTCCATTAACATCAGCAGAATTACCAATTTTTAATGTACTCCCAACAGTAGATTGCATATTAGCATTAGTAGAAATAGGAGCGCCATCTATCATAAAAGATGTTCCAAGAGAAGAAGTATTATAGTCAGAAGAAGTATTTCCAGTTTCTCTAAGTTTGACGGTATTAGCAGAACTCAAATCTGGGTCAACAGCTTTTCCTCCAGGTAACAAACTTACTATATCATTAAAACTTGAAGGTTGAAGATATTCCATGGCGTCTTTATTAATAGTAGTGGAACTCGTAATTTTTTTAGATTCAATTCCAGTTACTATGACACCTTGAAGGTTACTTACATTAGATTTCATCTTTATATTAAGATAAATATCTTTTGTGCAATTAATATCTATTTTGTAATCATCATATCCTACGAAACTAGATATAAATTTATATTTACCCTTTGTTATACCTTTAAATATAAAATTTCCGTGTTCATCGGTGGCAGTAGAAAACTTTTTTCCATTATCTGATGTGATAAATACAAAAACATATTCAATAGGTGTTTTCTCTTTTGAATCGATAACTTTACCTTTAATACTTAACTTATCTTGGGCATAAGATATGTTGACGAAATATAATACTATTAGTATTATAGAAATATGCTTTTTAAACATCTGATGAAATTTGGGTTAGAATAAAGAAAGGTTTTCAGATGCAAAAATAACTATACTTTGCTATTTTACCAAAAAAATGTGTGTAGTTTAGTTAAAAATAACTATAAATTTCATTAAAATAGTCATTTTTAATATCCTTCATGCTTTCTGGCCTCTATAAAACAATGTCTGCATAGCGGTTCATAAGTATCTTTTTCGCCAAGCATTACTTGGTTGTCATTTTTCACTAATCTATGTGATATAAGTGCTGGGTCACCACATTTAGCACATATAGCATGTACTTTGGTGACATGCTCTGCTACAGCCATTAATGCAGGCATAGGTCCAAAAGGTTTTCCTGTATAATCCATATCAAGGCCAGCTACTATAACGCGAATTCCTGAAGAGGCGAGTTGTTGACAAACTTCTACTATTCCGTTATCGAAAAATTGGGCTTCGTCTATTCCTACGACTTTAGTATTGCTAGATAATAATAATATGTTAGCAGAATTATCAACAGGGGTAGATATGATGCTATTAGAATCATGTGAGACGACCTCTTTATCTGAGTATCGTATATCCACTGAAGGTTTAAAAATTTCAGTATTGAGATTGGCGAATTGTGCTCTTTTGAGTCGTCTGAGCAGCTCTTCTGTCTTTCCTGAGAACATAGAGCCACAAATAACTTCAATCCACCCTGGTTTTTTTGCGTTTTCTAAAAACATTTCGTTATTTTTGTTGATAAGTTTTGTATGACAAATTTAACAAAAAAACTTATAATTAAACATGAGTGATAGAATTTTGGATTCTCAAAAATTAATGCAGGAGGCGTTATCTCTATTAGAGAAAGAATATAAGGAAAAACAGCAAGAGATAAATGAGCTGAATTTCAGAATCTTATCTGCACAACGTCAAGTAGAGCAGTTAGAAAAATTGATAAAACAGCATTTGGATAATAAATCTCTTAATGATTCTGAAATGGATACAAATTCAGAATCCTCATCTGTTATTCCTATTTCTTTTGATTTAGATGATTTAAATTCTACACGTGAGAAAATCTTTCAAGAAGATGCCCCACAAGAAGAATATAAATCTGAAGAACATCAAGTAGAGGGGACAGTATCTGTAGAAGCACATGAGCCAGAGTCAGTATCTGAAGAGATTCAAGAAGAGTATAAATCTGAAGAGCATCAAGTAGAGAAGTCAGTATCTGTAGAAGCACATGAGCCAGAGTCAGTATCTGAAGAGATTCAAGAAGAGTATAAATCTGAAGAGCATCAAGTAGAGAAGTCAGTGTCTGAAGAGGCACATGAGCCAGAGTCAGTATCTGAAGAAAATCCAGAAGATGAGTCAATAGATAATTCTATATCAGCAAATATATATGAATCTGAGGTTAAAGATAAAGAATCTCCTAAAGTTTTAGGGGAGACTTTTGAAACAAATGAGAAGATTATTGTTGATGCAGCGAAAAGTGATCAGCCTTTATGGATGACTGCAGTTCCTGGAGAACATATAGATTATATTCAAGAAGCTTTGTCTTTAAATGATAGAATGTGTTTTACTCGAGAATTGTTTGACTTAGATGATGAAAAATTCGAGGAGGCTATCGAAACTATCAATGTAGCACGAGATTTTAGTGAAGTGGTTTCTTATATGCGAGAAAATTTTCCACAGATTAATGAAGATTCAGATACTGTGTATAGATTTTATATGTTAGTAAGGAGAAGGTTTAGGTAAAATGTGCTAAAAAAACACTTAATAATTAAAAAAATAATAATATGGAACAAGGAAATGAGGCTGTATCAGGCAAACTTTTTATAGTACCTACACCAGTGGGTAATATGGAAGATATAACATATCGTGCAGTTAGAATATTAGAAGAAGTAGATATGATTTATGCTGAAGATACTCGTACTAGTTCTGTTCTTCTAAAAAGATATAATATTACTACTCATGCTGCTTCTCATCATAAATTTAATGAACATAAAAATTCTGAAATTATAGCTGAGAAAATTTTAGGTGGTATGAATATAGCCTTAATTTCAGATGCTGGTACTCCTGGTATTTCTGATCCTGGATATTATCTTGTAAGAACATGTGTGGCTCAGAATATAGAGGTGGAAACATTGCCTGGAGCTACAGCTTTCGTTCCTGCTTTAGTAGATTCAGGATTACCATGTGATAAATTCGTGTTTGAAGGTTTTTTACCTGTTAAAAAAGGAAGACAAACTAGATTTAAATATTTAGCTGAAGAACCAAGAACTATGATAATCTATGAATCTCCATATCGTTTGGTAAAGTCTTTATCTCAGATGGCTGAATATTTTGGAGAAGATAGGTTAGGTTCAGTTTCAAGAGAGATTTCTAAAATTCATCAAGAGACTAAAAGAGGAACTTTGGCTGAATTAAGAGATTGGTATACTGAACATACTCCGAAGGGAGAAATAGTAATGATTATAGAGGGGAAAGATTATGCGGAAAAGAAAGAATCTAAAAAAGAAGAATGAAGAGAGTGCGACGAATAATTCATCTATAGTTACAAGATCTGTCGCGAAAGGTGTAATAATATTAGTGTTTTTGATGTTATTATGTCAGTCAACGTATTTTCTATTAGGCGTAGTAAAAGAAATTAAAGAAAGTAATAAGTTAGTAGCTGCTGTTGCTGTAGATTCTATTTCTACTGAAAAACATGTATCTTCTTTCAAATCTACTTATGCTGGGAAGTCTTCATATACTGGAAAATCTAATTATGCCGGGAAGTCAGATTCTGTGAGAAAGTATACAGCTTCTAAAAGAACTGCTTCTATTGTAGATTCTATTTCTAATGTAGATTCTACTTCTTCTACTCTAAATCCTATTTCTGCTGGAAAACACACTTCTACTGATAAGAGGGTAGTCGCTAACATTGCCCCGGATTTACTTTTTAAATTTGATCCGAATCTATCTACCATGTCTGAATTAGTGCATCTTGGTTTTTCTCCAAAACAAGCAGCTGTAATTTTAAGGTGGAGAGAGGCTGGAGGTAGCTTTAGAAGAAAAGAAGATTTTAAAAAGATGTATGTAGTGTCAGATTCAGTCTATAAAAGACTAGAACCTTATATTGTAATAATGCCTAATCCAAGTGATATAGTTGATATTAATTCTGCAGATAGTGCTAGATTGGTTTCTATCAGGGGGATAGGGCCTTATTATGCGAAGTCTATTTTAAAATATAGAAGTGAAATAGGGTATTTTGTTAGAAAAGAGCAATTGATGGAGATTTATGGAATTAATCAGGATGTTTATGATAAAATTCAAGATTATATAAAAGTATCAGCTCCTTCTGATAGTCTTAAAAAATTACATTGTAATATTTTTAATCTTTCTTTGGAGCAATTAGCAGCAAACCCATATATTGGTTCGTATGCTGCCAGGGGGATAGATCGTTATCGTCGTATCGTAAAAGATAGTTCGAAATTTACTATAGATAATTTGTTGAAAAATGGAGTAATAACTCAAGATCAAGCCAAGAAATTAAAGTATTATTCCAAATAGCTTGATCTAAAGATTTATTTATATAAGAATCGACGAATACTTTGTTTAGGAGTTTTTTCGAATTCTTTATTACGAAGTTCATAACTGCTTATTTTACAGTAATTTGGCAGCTTTTTATTTACTTCTTTTAGATTTTCGTCTAGTATTTTTCTGATCTGCGAGTCTTCAATTTTTTCTGTGGCTATTCGCTCGAAGTCTGGTACTATTAGAGCGATTAGTTTACCTTCTCGAGATACTACTAATGTTTCCATAATGTATGGATAATTCATTAATTTATCTTCAAGTTCTTCAGGATATATGTTTTGTCCATTAGAAGATAGTATCATATTTTTAGAACGGCCTCTAATAAATACATTATGGTTTTTATCTATTATTCCAAGGTCTCCAGTTTTTAACCATCCGTCTTCTGTGAAAGAATCATTTGTGGCTTGTTCGTTTTTATAATAACCAAGCATTACGTTTGCGCCTCTTACTTGAAGCTCTCCTGCTATGTTTTCTGGATCTGAAGAATCAACTCTCATTTCCATTCTTTCTATGGTTTTACCGCAGGATCCTTGTGCGAATTCTGAATGGTCTGCATATGCTAACAGAGGAGCACATTCTGTCATGCCATATCCTACTGTATAAGGAAGTTTCATTTTACGCATCAAGTTTTCTACTACTTGGTTGAATGCTGCTCCTCCTGCTACTATATGTCTGATATTTCCACCAAAGGTATCCATTATTTGTTTATTTATCTTTTTATAAATAACTCTTTTTAATGGAGTGTGAAGTAAAAACTTCATTTTAGGTGTTTCAAGAATAGGAATTATCTTTTTAGTAAAGATCTTTTCAAGTACTAATGGAACTGTTATTAATATGTAAGGCTTAACGTCTGAAAATGCCTTGAAAAGTGTTTGTGGAGAAGGAATTTTACCTAGAAATACTACATTTACACCATAACATACAGGATAAATAAATTCGAATACCATACCATACATATGTGCTTGTGGAAGCATAGAGAGTATTGTTTCTCCAGGAGAATTGGGAATATGGTCTATAGCGAATTGTATATTTGATGAGATATTACCGTATGTAATCATAACACCTTTTGGAGCACTTGTAGTACCAGATGTGTAATTAATTACAGCTAAATCGTCAAAATTTTTAATTGGGAAAGTAATATCTTTAGCTTTAATTCCATCAGGATATAATTCTTCACTTTTTTTATTTACTATTTCTAATGATAGTTGATTACCTTTAGAATATATAGGAAGATGTTTTGAAATTGATATTACGTATTGTAAATGAGAAAATTTAGTGTGGTCTAATTTATTCCACGTTTGATCTTCTGTAAACAATATTTTACTTTCGGAGTGTTCTACTAAGTCTTGTATATTTTCAGGCAGAAAATCGTATAAGAGAGGAACTACGACTGCTTCATAAGAGGTAATAGCTAAGAAAACAACTGCCCAGTCTGCACAATTCCTAGAACATATGGCTATTTTGTCGCCTTTTTTAATACCGATTTCTTTAAAATAAATATGATATTTGACTATCTTTTCAGCTAGCTCTCCATATGTGTATGAAAGGCCATTATAATCAGAAAGAGCGTTCAAATTCCAGTTCGTTCTAATAGTATTTTGTAAAGCAGATAAAAAGTGTTTGTACATAATAATTATATATTTCGTAATGTGCAAATATAAAATATATTTTATAACTTCGGCCCAAATTAAACAATTAATAAAATTATGGATGTAATTTCATGTGATAAGATAGTCAAAAAATTCGGAGACTATACTGCCTTAAATTCTGTATCTTTAAATGTCCCGGAAGGTTCAATATATGGACTGCTTGGACCAAATGGAGCGGGAAAGACTACTTTAATTAGAATTATTAATCAGATTACTATCCCAGATTCAGGAAAAGTCTTTTTAATGGAAAAAGAAGTGCAGCCTGATGATGTTTTAAGAATAGGTTATTTGCCAGAGGAACGTGGCTTGTATAAAAAAATGAAAGTAGGTGAACAGGCTTTGTATCTTGCTAGATTGAAGGGTATGAGTAAAGCTGAGGCTACTGTAGAACTTAAGAAATGGTTTGTGAAATTTGGAATACAAAGTTGGTGGGATAAAAAGATCCAGGAGTTATCTAAAGGTATGGCTCAAAAAGTACAGTTTATCACGACTGTCTTACATAGACCTAAATTGCTTATTTTAGATGAGCCTTTTTCAGGATTTGATCCTATCAATGCTCAATTAATAAGGAATGAGATTCTTCGCATGAAAAATGAAGGGACTTCTATTATTTTATCTACACATAATATGGCTTCTGTTGAAGAGTTATGTGATAATATAGCTTTGATAAATAAATCTAATTTAATAGTTTCTGGTGGTGTCGATGATATCAGAAAGAAACATGGAAAAAATCAAATTGAAGTTGTTTATAAAGGTGTAAATCCTGCAGATTTTACTGTTTCGAATTTGTTCAAAGTAAATGGAGATAAAGAATATAAGGGTATGAGAAGGGTAGTTCTGGAATTAGAAAAGAAGGAGACTCCTAATACTATTCTTGGAGAAATTATGAGATGTACTGATAGTTTGGTATCATATCAGGAATTAATGCCAAGTATGAATGATATATTTATTAAATTAGTTAAAGAAAATTAATCATGAATATTAATAAAATAAAATTAGTAGCAAGCAGAGAATTTAATATAAGAGTTAAAAAGAAATCTTTTATTTGGACTACTATTCTAACACCTTTACTTTTCGCTGCTTTATGTATTATACCTGCGGGATTGATGATATTAGGAGAAAAAAATCAAGAAGCAAGAACTATTTTAGTGTCGGATCAGTCTGGCATAGTGGCTCCAACTTTGAAAAATACTGATAAATTAACTTATGAGATTAGTCCTTCTAAAAATATAGATTCTTTAAAACAAAATTTTGATTCTTTAGGTATTCATGCCATTTTAGCTATTTCAGCACTTGATGAGAATAATAATGTTTCTATTAGTTCTTATTCTAAAAAACAGTTAAATTCAGATTTGAAGTCTAAGATAACGGGTGAAGTTGAGGATGCTATAGAAGATTATAAATTGGGAACTTATGACATTGATAATCTTAAAGAGATTATGAAGGATGTGAAAACTAATCTTTCTATGGAAACATATACTTTAGGGGAGAAAGGACATGCTAATAAGAGTTTCGTGGAAGTTAATATGGCATTGTCTTATATTATGGCTTTCATGATTTATATGTTTGTTTTCGCCTTTGGAAATATGGTTATGACTAGTGTTATACAAGAAAAAAATAATAGAATCGTCGAGGTTATAATTTCTTCTGTGAAACCTTTTGATTTGATGTTTGGTAAAATTTTCGGTGTAGCATGCGTCGCAGTTACTCAGTTCCTGATTTGGATAGTATTGACTGGAGCTATAGTATTAGGGGCTCAAGCTTTCGCAGGACATCAATATTTAAAGAATAATAATCCTCAGGAATTAGTACAGAATATACCAGGAGGAGAAAGTCTTAAAAATATGGATAGCTTAAATGATTTGACTGCTCAATCAGGTATTTCTACACAGACAGGATTTGAACAGTTGGTTTCAAGTAATGAAGATCTTAAAACTATAATGGAGACAGTATCAAATATTGATTTTCCATATATAATTATTAATTTCTTATTGTATTTTATTTTTGGATATATATTATATGCGTCAATGTTCGCAGCTGTTGGTTCTGCAGTAGAAGAAGAAGCAGATACACAGCAATTAACTATACCAATTACTATTCCACTAATGCTAGGCTTATTTATAATGTTTTATGCATTTCAACATCCTGATAGTGGAATCGCAGTTTGGGGGTCAATTATACCATTTACCTCTCCTATGGTAATGTTAGCGCGTATTCCTTTCGTTGGAGGTGTCCCTTTATGGCAGCTTGCACTTTCTCTAGGATTATTAGTTATAACAGCACTCTTATTTATGTATATTGCAGGTAAAATCTATCGTGTTGGTATCCTTATGTATGGAAAGAAAGCCTCTTGGAAAGATATGGGAAAATGGCTCAAATATTAATTTAAATAATTAAAAGGTATTATGAAAAAAATTGCTTCTATATTGGCTGTATTGTTGATTTCATTATCAGCATTTTCTCAGAATAGCTATAAATGGCAAAGGGTGGCGATGGATTCTACTTTCGATAATTCAAAAGTTTATGGAGTAGATGAAATATTGGCTAAGTATCAACCTAAAATGGGTGATCTTATGAAAGTCGTAGCTTATAGCGATAGCGAAATGAATAAAAGTTATCCTGAGTGTGGCCTATCTAATTTAGCTACTGATGCTATGTTGGATTTTATACAACCATTTAAAACTTCTGATATTTCAGGTGCTATTACTATTACTAATTTTGGAGGTATTCGCAGTTCTCTGCCAGCTAATGCTATTAGAATATATGATATATATTCAGTCTTTCCTTTTAATAACTATATAGTGACTATTAAGGTTAAGGGGGCTACGATTAGAAAAGAATTAAATGCTTATGCAGCTAAGAATCAATTTAGAGCTCTTGGTGGTGTTAAAATTGTAGTGAAAGACGGAAAAATGATAAAATGTGATATAGAGGGCAAACCTTTAGATGATAATAAAACTTATTTGATAGGAACTGTCGATTATTTGTATTTGCAAGGTGGTGATGATAGATTATCCTTAGGGAAAGGAGCTTTGAGCTCTGCATCACATAATAATGCTTTTTTGCGTGATGTTATAGTGGATTATTGTAAAAAAATTACCAAAAAGGGTATAAAGCTAAGTGGGAAGCCTGATGGTAGAATAATGATAAAATAAATATAAAATTATATGAAAAAAATAAAACATATATTGTTATTTACTGCTTTAGCAGTATTTGCTATTGCTACCACTGCTTGTAACTTTTCGCATAGCACTGGTAGTGCAAAAAGAAGCATTGCCCTGAAAAATCATACTGATACATTGATAATCTTGCATACTAATGATACACATTCTCAATTAGAGCCTGAGAGGACAGGTCGTAATAAAGGATTAGGTGGTGTTCATCGTAGAGCTGCATATTTTGATCAGCAAATAGAACATTATGGAAGAGGTAATGTATTGTTATTAGATGCTGGCGATTATAATCAGGGAACTCCATATTTTACCGTGTTTAAAGGTGATATAGAGATAGAGATGTTTAATTCTCTTGGTTATGATGCCGTCGCTTTGGGAAATCATGAATTTGATAATGGTCAAGAGGAATTGGCTCGTCGTTTGAAAATGGCTAAGTTCCCTTCAGTTTGTGCTAATTATAATTTTACAGGTACTCCTTTGGAAGGTCTTGTTAAACCTTATGTAATAGTTAAAAAAGCGGGAAAAAAGATAGGGATTATAGGACTTACTGTTTATCTTCCGTCTTGTGTTACAGCGAAGGCAGTTCAGGGTTTGAAGTATGAAAATCCTATAGCTGTGGCTAATAAATATGCAATGTATCTTAAAGAACAGAAAAAATGTGATTTTGTTATAGTTTTATCGCACTTAGGTTATACTTCGGAAGGTGATTTGACAAGTGATGTTGATGTTGCTAGAAATTCAGAGAATATTGATATTATAGTAGGAGGTCATTCTCATACTTTCTTAAAAGAAGATAAGGTATATAAGAATCTTAGTGGAAAAGATGTGCATGTTCTTCAGACAGGAGCACATGGTATATATGTAGGAAAAATGGAAGTTACTTTTTAATTAAGTAACTCCCATTCTAAATATAATAAGCATGCTTTAATTAGTGTGCTTATTTTTGTTTTTTTGTATATTTATATCGTTTGATTTTCTTAGTAGCAGTCTTTTCAAATTCGCTTTTTGCTTCGCTTACAGTGCTTATTCTAGATCCTTTATTTACTCTAGAATTGACGAAATTTTGAATTTCTTTTTTTATGTCTTCTAATTTCTCATCGTTAATTCCAATGAAATCTTTGAATTTTTCCTGGTCGAAATGTACAAGAGCTGTTAACTGCCCATTTTCAAGTATTACTAATGATTCTTCTACGAATTCATGACTATCTATGACTTTTTCTATATCTTCTGGATATATGTTTTCTCCACTTGCTCCGACGATGGTATTATTGATTCGGCCTTTAATATATAATCTACCTGTTTTATCTATATATCCTAAATCATTGGTCTTAAACCATCCATCTTCAGTAAAAGCGGCTTTAGTAGCTTCAGGATTTTTATAATAGCCAGGTGTCACATTGTCTCCAGTTGTCTCTATTTCACCTATTCCGTTTTCATTTTTATTAGCTAATCTAATTTTAACACATGGAACCGCTGGACCTGTAGATCCTAATTTTGTGTTACTTGGAATAGCTCCTGCTACTAGAGGAGAACATTCTGTCAGACCATAACCTATTCCGTATGATACTTTTCCTTCTTTTAGAAAGCGTTCTACGTTTGGATCAAGTTTAGCTCCTCCTATACCGAAGAAACGCATAGCTCCACCAAGTTGAATGTTTAGATGCCTTCCTGCTATTCTATTTAATAATTTACGGCCGAGTGTCGTTTTATACAAATCTCGTGTAATTTTCTTTTTCGTAATAGTAGGAACAACTATTTTTTTATAAATTTTCTCAATAACAAGAGGTACAGAAAGTAGAGATGTAGGGTGTACTACCTTAAATGCATTTAATAATACGGATGGCGTAGGTGCTCTTCTTATATAATAGACGCTAGATCCTGAATGCATTGGGAGTAACATTACTAGACTTAATTCTAAAGTATGAGAAAGAGGTAGAATTGATAGCCATCTATCTACTTGAAAAGTTGGTCGCAATTCGTTAGCGATATAGGTCTCTGCACATAGATTTTTATGTGTAAGCATAACACCTTTTGAATTACCAGTAGTACCAGATGTATATATAATACAAGCTAAGTCTTCTTCTTTTATCTTGTCTGGAGAAAATAATTCATTTTTTGGTGTGATATCATTATCTTTTATAGATTTAGGATGGTCAACATCTATTCCAGATGCTGTATCCTTTAATATCATAAAGTCTTCTACTCTAATTATAAGATCTATGTTCTCTAAATTCTTTTTTTCTATTTTAGAGAATAATCTTCTTGAAACGAATAGAGCTTTAGCTTCTGAATGGACTAATATATTTTTTATATTGTCAGCTGCGAAATCTGGAAGCATTGGGACAGAAGTCATGCCAAATCCAGTAGTTGCCATGAAGCAGACTGGCCAATTTGGCATGTTTTGAGAAAACAATGCTACTTTATCGCCTGGTTTAATACCATGTTTTTGGAGGACTCCAGCTATTTTATAGACTGCTTCTCCAAACTCTCTATATGTATAGCCTCCTTCATTTTCGTTTACAAAATAGAAGGCTTTATTTGCTGCATATTGAGAAATACTAAAATCAAGTAATTCTCTAAGAGACTTATGTCTTATATTTATCATATCAATTTAATCTAAATCAGATCCTGTAATAAAATTCTTTGGATGTTTTCCCTCAATACCTTTATCTTTATAGTATTGACGAATTTTTTTCATGTCTGCTTTTTTATCTCCTGATAGTACAAATTTCTCGCCACGGCTAACTTCTTTCTTTTTCCAATCGAAATACCCAAGATAAACAGGTACGTTAGCAGCTTCGGCTATTGTATAAAAACCAGTCTTCCATTTGGCTGTAGGTTTTCTTGTTCCTTCTGGTGCTATAGCTAGATGGAGACTATCATGTGTTTCAAATGCGTGAATGGATTGACGAACTACATTGTATCCTTTTTTCCTATCTATAGGAAGTCCTCCTAATCTTTTTAGAAGATTTTTAATAGGCCAGAAAAAGAATTCTTTTTTTACCATTACATATGCTTTTCCTCCTACAGAAGCATAATAAAGAGCGGATATAATAAAATCCCATGCAGAGGTATGTGGTACGCCTAGTATTATACATTTCTTTTCAGGTGCTGGTGGATCTACAGCTTTCCATCCTAAAAGATGAAGGAAAAATGTGGCTATTTTTTTATTCATAATATCAATTTTCAATAATAGCGTCAGACTTTAAGTTATTTGTGATAAAGTCTTGTCTCTGGGGAGTATTATTCCCCATATAGAAACGAAGAAGCTTAGTTATATTTTCATCAGGACTTAATTTAACAGGATCTAATCTCATATTTTCCCCAATAAAATATTCAAATTCTTTTGGTGAAATCTCTCCAAGTCCTTTAAATCGTGTTATTTCAATGTTAGATTTCAACATTTGTATAGCAGTCTGTTTTTCATCTTCGTTATAACAGTATTTAGTCTCTTTTTTATTTCTAACTCTGAATAATGGGGTTTGTAGTATAAATACATGTCCCTGACGAATTAAATCTGGATAATATTTTAAAAAGAAAGTAATAAGTAGTAGCCTAATATGCATACCATCTACATCGGCATCTGTCGCTATTACTATCTTGTTATATCTAAGATTATCCATGTCTTCTTCTATATTGAGCGCAGCTTTCAGTAAAATTAACTCTTCGTTTTTATAGACATCTTTTTCACTTTTTTGAAAGCTATTAAGAGGTTTACCTCGAAGGCTAAATACAGCTTGCGTATTGGCATTTCTACTTTTTGTTATAGAACCACTAGCAGAATCACCCTCAGTAATAAATAGAGTTGATTCTTCATGAAGGTCTTTTTTGATATCTGTATAGTGTACTCGACAGTCTCTTAGTTTCTTGTTATGAAGACTTGCTTTTTTATAGGTATTTTTAGTGCTTTTTGTTATGACAGATATAGCTTTTCTTTCTTTTTCAGAAGCTTTAACCTTTTTTTCTATGACGCTAGCTACTTCACGATTCATATGAAGATAATTATCAAGATTTTCTTTTAAGAAATCTCCGATAAAGCTTCTGACAGTGGTTTCACTATCTACATATTTCGATCCTAAAATAGTTTTAGGCTGGTCGTTAAATTTTGGTTCTTGTATGCGAATACTAATAGCTCCAATGATCGACTGCCTGATATCATTCGGTTCATAATCTTTATTAAAATATTCTTTAATAACCTTAGCTACAGATTCTCTGTATGCAGAAAGATGAGTTCCTCCTCTTGTAGTGTTTTGACCATTTACGAAAGATGCTATATTTTCTCCATTTTCAGATCCATGTGTTAGAACGATTTCTATATCTTCACCTACTAGATGTATAGGTGGATAAAGTGGTTCTTCAGTACACATCTCATTGTTTACTAAGTCTAGAAGACCATTGGTGGATTTGTATTCTTTACCATTAAGAACTAGTATTAAGCCAATATTCAGATATGAATAGTTTTTAATCATATCTTCGATGAATTCTAAATTATAGCTATAGTTTTTAAATATCTCATCATCAGCTAGATATGTTACTTTAGTTCCATTTTTTTCTTTAGTATCTAGATTTTCTTCAGAGAGCAGTTCTCCGCGCGAAAAAGTGGCTTTTTTAGACTTTCCATCTCTGAATGCTTGAATGATAAAAGAGCTAGAAGTAGCATTGACAGCTTTAAGACCAACTCCATTTAAACCAACACTTTTAGTGTAATCAGAATTGTCAAATTTAGCACCTGTATTCATTTTACTAGCTGCATCTACTAATACTTCAAGTGGAATGCCACGTCCATAATCCCTTATTGATATATAATTATCCTCGTTTATGTTGATTTCTATCTTTTTACCAAAACCAGCAGCATATTCATCGATAGAATTATCAATAACCTCTTTTATAAGCACATATAATCCATCCTCAGGCGATGATCCATCTCCTAAGTCTCCTATATACATACCTGATCTTTTTCTTATATGCTCATTCCAATCTAATGTAATGAAAGAGCTCTCTTCGTATTTTGACATTCTTATTAATATGTTTTATGCAAAAATAATATATTTTAAGTCAATAAAAAATTAAAAAAAAAATTAAAAAAGGCTGTCTATTTTATAGACAGCCAATAATTTTATATATAGATTAAACTGTTACTTCTTCATTTTTTTTTCTTTGGCTTTTACAAGCATGTCTTTAAGTTTATCTGTGCAAGCACATACTGAATCTTCGAAAGTAGCACTTGTAATACTTAAAATTAAATTATTACCAGGAATTAGTAACTTAATTTGAACTGTTTTCTGATGATTCTCTTCTAACTTGAGAACTACGTCAGCGCTTACAATATCAAGAAACTTTGACAATCTTTGAACTTTTTTGTCGATGAAATCAAGTAATTTTTGATCAGCATCGAATTTAATTGATTGAACTCTAATTTCCATTATTACCTCCATTTTTAGCTCGTGGATGAGCGTTTATATATGTTTTTTTTAATTGTTCAAAGGAGTTGTGAGTATAAATCTGTGTAGCTGCTATAGATGTATGGCCCAAAACTTCTTTGATACTATTCAAATCTGCTCCGTTATTAAGAAGATGAGTAGCGAGAGAATGTCTTAAAATATGAGGAGATTTTCTTCCTGAAAATCCATCTTTCCCTAAAAATTCTTCTTTAACAACGTTATTTACGAATTGAGGATATAATTTATTTCCTTTATCAGTTAAAAAAAATTCTTTTTCTGGCCGATTAGGGAATTCATCTCTAATTCTTTCCAAATATAATAATATTTCTTGAGATACGAAAGAAGGAATGGGAATTTCTCTTATTTTATCGCCTTTTCCTTTTATTTTAAAAATTTTTCTCGCACTATCATAGTTAGATATTAATAAATCACATATTTCGGCTCTTCGCATACCTGTGCTATAAAGTACTAAAATAATCATAAAATCGCGATATGCATGAAAATCTTTTCTTAGTAAGATAAGATGTTTCTTATTTTCTTCGAAAAAATTATCCATGGTTTTTTCAGTAAAAAATTCTGGTAATCTTTTATTTTCTTTAGGTCGATATAGTTTTTTTACCGGATTTGATTTTAAATATTCATTTTTAATTAAATAATTACAGAAACTACTTAATGCTGAAAGATTTAAATTTATAGTTCTGGCATTTATATTGGCTTCGAGTTTAGATGAAATATAAGCTCGTAGAAGATTGGATTTTAGTGAAGAAATTATTTCATCATTTTTATAAATGATTTCATCTGTTGATGAAGTTTCTTTTTCTGGATAGTTATGTAACATAAAATCATTAATAGCTGTCCTGTAAAGAATTACTGTTCGCGGAGAATATCTACGCTGAATATCAATATAGTTTAAAAAATCTTGAATTAAATTCATAATGCTTCTACAAATTTAAAAAATTTATTTATATTTGCAGTCCTAAAGAAAGGAGGTGATAAAATTATGATTATAGTACCAATTAAAGAAGGAGAAAATATTGAAAGAGCTTTGAAGAAATTCAAAAGAAAATTCGATAAAACTGGCACAGTAAGAGAATTACGTGCACGTAAAAATTTCGTTAAACCTTCAGTTAAAAGAAGAGAAGAAATTAATAAAGCTATTTATGTAAAACATCTTCAATTAGAAGACGAATAGTTTTATTTAAATATAAAATTAAAAGGGTAACTAAATATTATTTTAGTTACCCTTTCTTTATTTGTTTTCTACTTGTAGGGAGAGTATAGAAAAGAGCCACCACCAGCATAAGCTGGTGGTCCCCCACGTCCGCGTGGACCGAGACTTTTCTATACTCTCCCTACAAGTAGAATAGAGTTAAAGGAGAAAAAGGATGACTTTAAAGTTATATAGACTTTTTAGCTACCCTCTTTTTTTTTGTCTAAAAAGTAGTAACTTTGAGTATAGACTTAAATATTTAAAATAAAACTAACCGATATGTATGATCAAAAACTTAATGCTTTTAAAAAAGCTATATTAGAGGGTATTCCTGATGTATTGCCAAACAAAAAAAAATATGAAACTGGTATAAACCATGCACCAAGAAGAAAAGACATATTAAACCCTGAAGAAAAGAAATTAGCTTTAAAAAATGCTCTAAGATACTTTCCTTCTAAATTTCATAAAACTCTTTTACCAGAATTCGAAGAGGAGTTAGAAAACTATGGACGTATATATATGTATAGATTCCGTCCTGATTATCCTATTTCTGCCAGAAAAATAAGTGATTTCCCTCATAAAAGTGAAGCTGCAGCTGCTATTATGTTAATGATTTCAAATAATCTAGATAATGCTGTAGCTCAACATCCACACGAATTAATAATATATGGTGGCAATGGAGCGGCTTTTCAGAATTGGGCACAATATCGCCTAACTATGAAGTATTTAGCTGAGATGACCGATGAACAAACTCTAGTGCTGTATTCTGGACACCCAGCAGGATTGTTTCCTTCACATAAAAGTGCACCAAGATTAGTAATTACCAATGGAATGGTCATCCCTAATTATTCATCACAGGATGAATACGAAAAATTTAATGCTCTTGGAGTATCCCAATATGGTCAGATGACAGCAGGATCATTTATGTATATTGGACCTCAAGGTATAGTTCATGGTACTACTATAACTATTTTAAATGCAGCTCGAAAGAAAAGAAAAGATATTAAAGGTCAGATTTTCGTTAGTTCAGGTCTTGGAGGAATGTCTGGTGCACAAGGAAAAGCTTCAGTTATAGCAGGCGTAGTAGGTATAATAGCTGAGATTAATCCTAAAGCTATTTACAAGAGATTGGAGCAAGGATGGATAGGGGAGGTCTTCACAGATCTTGATAAATTATTTGAAAAGGCTATAGCTGCTCAGTGCGAGAAAAAATCTATTTCTTTAGGTTATCTAGGCAATATAGTAGATTTGTGGGAATATGTAGCGGATAAAGGTATATCAGTAGATCTTGGCTCAGACCAAACGTCTTTACACAATCCTTATGCAGGAGGTTACTATCCTGTAGGTCTTACCTTTGATGAATCAAATGTATTAATGGTAGAAGAACCAGAGAAATTTAAAAATAAAGTCAATGCTTCATTAATAAGGCAATGCGCAGCTATTAAAAAGCTAACAGATAAAGGAATGTATTTTTTCGATTATGGCAATGCATTCTTGTTAGAAGCATCTCGGGCTGGCGCAGATATTCTTAATAAAGATGGTTCTTTTATATATCCATCTTATGTACAAGATATTATGGGACCACTTTTCTTTGATTATGGCTTTGGCCCATTTAGATGGGTATGTACTTCATCATTGCCAGAGGATTTGGCACTAACAGATAAAATATCAGATGAAGTTATGTCTAAAGAGTTAGAAACGGCTCCAAAAGAAATTCAATCTCAATTGAAAGATAACATTCATTGGATAAGGGAAGCAGCTAATAATAAATTAGTAGTGGGGTCTCAAGCTAGAATATTATATGCAGACTGTGAAGGTAGAACTAAAATAGCTCTAGAAATGAATAAGGCTATACGTGAGGGAAAGATTAAAGCTCCGATAGTATTAGGCAGAGATCATCATGATGTGTCTGGAACAGATTCTCCATATCGTGAGACTTCTAATATTTATGACGGCTCACAATTTACAGCAGATATGGCCGTGCAGAATGTTATTGGTGATTCTTTCCGTGGAGCTACGTGGGTTTCTATACATAATGGAGGTGGCGTAGGATGGGGAGAAGTTATTAATAGTGGTTTCGGAATGGTAATAGATGGAAGCCAGGAAGCAGAAAAAAGAATTAAAGAAATGTTATATTGGGATGTAAATAATGGTATAGTTCGAAGAGGTTGGGCTAGAAATGAAGGTGCCATTTTCGCAGCTAAAAGAGCTATGCAAGATAATCCCAATTTAAAAGTTACTGTTCCTAATATCGTAGATGATGATTTATTTAAATAAATCGCTTTAGAACTTCTTTAATTTTCTCATCATCGTGAGCAAGCCCAATTAGTGCCTTTTCTATTTCATCGACTGAGTGAAGAGTGAAGAAGTCTCCTTGTATTTTACATGCTGATATTAGACCATTATCTACGTTAATGTTTACTTCTACAGAGCCTCCTGTAAGTTTAAATTTAGTTAAGTATTCATATTTTGGAGATTTACCATAGTTCCATTCGTAAGTATGGTATTTCTCCTTACGTAGTTGATTTATATTGTCAATATCAGTTTTTGATAATTCTGCTATACGGAGATTAAGCTTTTCGTGGATGAAATCTTTTAGATAAATAATAAATTCTTCTACTGTCATTTCTTTAGAAAGATGAGAAGATATATTAGTGACCCTACTTATATTTGAAGAAACTTTTTTTCCTACGAATTTTTCAGGATGTGATATTAGTGCATCAGAAAGGTTGGTTATAGATGCTGAGAATAGAAGGGTGCCGTGTTGTAGAATTCGTCCATTTTGAACACATATAGCATTTCCTGAAAACTTTTTACCATCTATTAATAAATCATTTCTACCTTCTAGATATGCATTGATGCCTAGATTTTTTAGTGCTAAGATTATTGGCTCGGTAAATTTGCGAAACATCTCTGATGTTTTCGCCATCTGTGCAGAATCTGTGCTACTGCTCCCATCATTGCAGTAATTCTGAATAAATGTGAAGTTAACATTGCCCAAGTCATGAAATACTGCACCTCCTCCGCTAAGACGCCTGACTACCGGTATATCATGTTTTTCTACGTAACTACGATTAATCTCTGCTAGAGTATTTTGATTTCGACCTACTATTATCGATGGAGAATTTCTCCAAAGTCTAAAAATACCTTCATTAAAATTAGTTAATAGATATTCCTCTTCAGCTAGATTGAAGTAAGGATCATTTTTTTCGTCTATAAAGCAAAGCATATTTCCAAGTGTAGTATATAATTATGTATAAAAAAGTTCCGAGAATAATTCCAGCAAGTATATCAAGAGGATAGTGTCTTCCTAGATACATCCTACTATAACATATTATTAATGACCAAAGTATAATAGTTACAGAGAACCAACGTTTTCTAAATATAGAGGCTGTTAATAATGCGAAACAGAATGTATTAGTGGCGTGATTAGATGGAAAACCATAACGTCCACCTTTACCATCTGGAAGGTTTAACAAATTAGCTAGATGCTCATTATATCCAGGTCTTGGACGTTCTATAAGAAGTTTTAGAGAATGAGCTATTTGATCGCAAAGTAGAACGCATAGAATTAATGCTATAACTCCATAAATGCCTATGACCCATCTCTTTTTTTCTGATCGTAGAGCAGGACTTTTCAGACCATAAAAATCAGGAAAGAAAAGTAGAACTGCTAATAATAGATATAATGGAAACCATACTACTGTATTAGAAAAAAAGAGCATTACTTGATCCATAAATGGAGAATGTAGTCCATTTATGGCAAGTAATACTTTTTCATCGATATCTTGTATCATATTTTATTTATTCAGCAAATTCCAAATCATATCCTTAAGTTCAGGGATATTTAACCCAGATACTGAAGAAATAAAGATATGAGGTATAGACTCAGGAATCGTTTTATCAATCTCTTCAGTCAACTCATCATCTAGCATGTCAGATTTAGATATGGCCAATAGCCTTTCTTTATCTAGTAGTTCTGGATTATATTCTTTTAGCTCTTTCAATAGAATATTATATTCTTCTACGATGTTATTAGCATCAGCTGGGACTAAGAATAATAACATAGAATTCCTTTCTATGTGTCTAAGAAACCTTAAACCAAGACCTTTGCCTTCATGTGCACCTTCTATAATTCCAGGAATATCAGCCATTACGAATGATTTATTATCATAGTAGCTTACGATACCTAGATTAGGTTCAAGTGTAGTAAATGCGTAGTTTGCTATTTTTGGTCTTGCTGCTGAAACAGATGAGAGGAGAGTGGATTTTCCAGCATTAGGAAAACCAACAAGTCCTACGTCTGCCAGTAATTTTAATTCTAAAATAAACCAACCTTCACTACCTTCTTCCCCTGGTTGAGAATATCGTGGTGTTTGATTTGTGGCTGATTTGAAATTGTAATTTCCAAGACCTCCCCGGCCTCCTTTGACTATTATTTTTTCTTCTCCAGGATTGACTATCTCACATAAAACTTCACCTGTTTCAGCATCTTTTGCGATGGTGCCAAGTGGTACATCAAGGTAAACATCTTTACCATCAGCTCCACTACTCATAGAACCACTGCCATCAGCTCCATGTTCAGCTTTTATGTGTTTCTTATATTTTAAATTAATGAGTGTCCAATACTGAGGATTTCCTCTGAGGATAATATTACCTCCACGACCTCCATTTCCTCCATCAGGGCCTCCTTTTGGAATGTATTTTTCTCTACGCATATGCATAGAACCTTTCCCTCCGTTACCAGAGGCTAGGAATAATTTGACATAGTCAATGAAGTTTGAATTACTCATTATTTATTTTTTTATATTATTATAATAATTTTATAAGATTATTATATACAGTTTCAATACTTTCGCTTCCTTCTACTTCGAAATATTTATTTTGTTTAATATAATAATCTTTTAGAGGCTCAGTCTTTTCGTGATAAGTATTTATTCTATTTTGAATAGTTGACTTTTCTGCGTCGTCTTTTCTACCTTCTATTTCTGCTCTGTGTTGAATTCTTTCAAAAATTAATTCGTCATCAAGATGTATAGAAAGAACAGCTTTAACTTCTCCGTTTAAATCTTTTAACATTTGATCAAGAGCTTCTGCTTGAGCTATAGTACGTGGAAAGCCATCAAATAAAAATCCTTTTACATCTGGATTAGCTTCAATGGAGTTTTTAATCATTCCTTCTACTACTTCATCAGGAACTAGATTTCCTTTTTCTATTAAAGAGGCAGCTACTTTTCCAAGCTCTGTGCCATTTTTCATTTCAGTTCTTAATAAGTCTCCAGTAGAAACATGTTTAAAATTGAATTTTTCAACTAATAATTTAGCTTGAGTGCCTTTCCCTGCACCTGGAGGGCCAAAAAGAATATAATAACTCATATTAATTTTTTTATTTAGTTTGATTTTCGTTTTCATCTATAATATAGATGTCTTTATATTGTCTTCCTAAGTGGTCGTAATCTAGTCCAAAACCTACGATAAAATCATTTGGAATTTCAAATGCTCTATAATCTATAGGAATATTCTTTGAATATGAAGCTGGTTTATAAAACAATGTACAGACTTTCACTTCACTTGCACCTTTTTCTTTTAATATTTGGTCAAGTTTTTCAATAGTTCCACCTGTATCAACTATATCTTCAACGATTATTATTTTTCTTCCGGTAAGATCTTCATTTATACCAATTAACTGCTTTACAGTTCCAGTGGATTGGGTTCCTTCGTATGAAGCTAGTTTTACGAAAAGAATTTCTGAAAGTATATTTATATTCTTTATAAGTGAGGCCGCAAACATAAATGAACCATTTAATACTCCTAAAAATATAGGACAGTCTTTATCTGTATAGTCTTGATTTATCTGATTTGCTACTTCTTTAATACGTGCTTCAATTTTTTCGTTCTTTAGATAAATTTTGAAAGTCTTATCGTATAGTTTTATCTTGTCCATATGTCAAATGAATTAATTTGTCGCAAATGTAATATTTTTTTTACAATAAAAGGTAATATAGAGCTTACGTAAATGGAAATTTATAATTTGAATAATTAATATATTAATATTACTTTTGCGTAAGACAAGATAATAAAAATATATGAAGCCAATTGTTAGTATAATTATGGGCAGCACTTCTGATTTAAAGATTATGGAGAATGCTGCGAAATTTCTTGATGAGATGGAAATCCCTTTCGAGATTAATGCTTTATCTGCTCACAGAGTGCCTCAGATGGTGAAAGACTTCGCGGACAACGCTTATGAAAGAGGTATTAAGGTGATTATAGCAGGAGCAGGTGGTGCAGCTCATTTACCTGGTGTGATAGCTGCTTCAACTCCAGTTCCAGTGATAGGTATTCCTATTAAGTCTTCTAATTCTATGGATGGTTGGGATTCTATATTATCTATTTTGCAAATGCCTTCTGGTATTCCTGTAGCTACTATGGCTATAGATGGAGCTAAAAATGCTGCTATTATGGCTTTACAGATTTTGGCTACAGGTGATGAAGTGTATATGAAGAAAATGATTAAATTTAAAAACGAATTGGCTGATAAAATAGATAAGGCTAATAATGATTTGAAAAAAGTTACATTTAAATTTAAAACAAATTAAGGTTTAATTAAAAAAATTATGTAGATAGATGAGGCGGGCGATAGAGGAGAAAAAGAATACAAAAGCTGCCAGATTTATATTGGCAGCTTTTTTTGTTTTTGAATGTTTGAGTTGGTGTTCTGAGAGGCTGATGGCTCAGGAATTACCTAAGGAGATAACAGAGATTTTAGAAGAGAGAGTAAGAGATATTGGTTTTAATCTGGAGTCAGAAGGAGTGTCAGGTATAGCAAATGTCGATAATCTTTATCAGAATACTTTAGAACTTTATGAAGATTATTTAACTAATCCTCTTAATATAAATATGGCTTCTCGTAGAGAATTAGAATCTTTATTGATTTTATCTGATTTTCAAGTGGAAAGTTTGCTTGAATATATAGATTCTTATGGAGCTATTATTTCTAAAGAGGAATTATTATTAGTGGATGGATTTAATAAAAAATTGATTAATATACTTATTCCATATATTTCTTTTAAGGAATTTTCATTTTCTAAAGAATCTAAATGGAAATCACGGTGGCGTCTTAGATATAAAAATGGAGGTTATGCATATACTTCTTATAAATTAAAAAAAAAGAATTTTTTAGAGTCTGGTTTTCTTTTGGAAAATGACAGAGGAGAGAAAAAAATTCCAGATTTTACATCTTTTTATTTATGTTTTCTTCCTGATTTATTAGGAAGAAAAAAAGTTCATCATTCTAATCTTAAAATAAAAAAAATATTATTAGGGGATTATTCTCTTCGTTTTGCGCAAGGTTTGGCTTTGTGGAATACTTTTTCTTTTTCAGGGGCAGGACATCCTTCTAGTATGATAAAAAGAAATTATGGGATAAGTCCTTATACTTCATCGACAGAACAAGGGTTTTTTAGAGGGTTTGCTTGCGAATTAAAAGTTGGTGAAAATATAGATGTTTCAGCATTTTCTTCTTTTAATAAACATGATGCTCGTGTGGAAGGTGATTCATATTATAGTTTCCCCGAGACTGGTCTTCATGATACTGAATATGCGTTGGAGAATAAACGTACTTTGAATTCAATACTATATGGTACAAACCTTACTTGTGAAACTGGACTTTTCCAGCTTGGACTGACTTCTGCCTTTTATCGTTTTGATAAGCATAATGAGAGAAGAGTATATGATTATAATAGATATCAGATGTTTGATGGATGGTGGAGTAATTATTCCTTTAATATTATAGGGTCTTTTGGCAGAGTGCGAGTGTTTTCTGAATTAGCTATGGATCATGATTTTACTCCTGCTGTTATAGCAGGTTGTATATTTCCTGTTTCTAAGATTAAAAGTATAAATGCTGGAGTTAATATGCGTTATTATCCTAAGGATTATATAGCATTGTATTCTGGAGCTATTAGTTCTTCTACTAAATGTGCTAATGAAGATGGATGCACGTTTGATATTGAATGGAATCCAAAATACGAATTTAAGGTCTCGGCTTATGTAAATTATGCTTATTTCCCGTGGGTTAAATTTGGTATTGATAGTCCGTCATCCAAGATGAAGGCTAACATTGCCCTAAATTATACTTTTGAAAATAATGCTAATCTTGTATGTTCTTACCAATGTAATTATAAAGATTATAATGATAGCTTTAGAAATAATCTGAGGTGTGGATATAGGTCTTCGACTTTGAAAAAAGTTATATTCGAGTGTAGAGGAGAAGTCAATTTTGGTAGTACAGAGAAAAAAAATTCTGTGTCAGAATTATTATATGCGGGCGTTACTTTGAATAGGGATAAGTTAAAGGTTTCGTATAGATTGACTGGTTTTTGGGCTAAAAGTTGGAGTGATAGAATTTATTGTTATGAATATGGTTTGCCAGGCAGCTTTTCTGTACCAAGTTTCTATGGTAAAGGTGCTAGTACGTATGTAGTAATAAAATATGAACCTTTTAAGTGGATTCGCTCCACATTAAAAGGTTCATATTCGTATGATTTTAAAAGTCGAAAGAATAAAGAACAATTAAAACTTCAATTAGATTTTAAATTTTAATAGTTTTATTTAGCTTTTTTAATTTTAATTTTTTGTCCAGGATAAATAGTTGTCTTTTTAGTGAAACCATTTATTCTAAGTATGTCATAATATCCAACTCCTGAGAATTTATGTGATATATCGTATAGATTATCACCTCTTTTTACTGTATAGTAAATGTAGCCGTTTGAAGTATATGAAGTCTTAGAAGATGTCGAACGAGATGCATAAGAGTGAGTATAAATGGTTAAATATTGACCTATTCTTATGTTATTACTTCTAAGGTGATTCCAAGCTTTTATACTATTTATACTTGTGTGATATTTAATGGCTAGATAACCTAGTGATTCACCAGATCTAACTTTATGTCTTATTCTTGATGAAGTGGTAGATGTTCCATATTTGATTTTTTTAATAGCATTTTCGCTGAAATATGTAGATTTTTTATAATTATATATTTCATTTTCATTATCGATAAATGAAGCTATTTTATTATAAGGAAGTCGTAGTATATATGTCTTTTCCGTACCAGGAATGATGTTATGAATGTATTGAGGATTTAGCTGTTTGATTTGATCTACAGTAAGACCTGTATAATGAGCTATTTGTTCGAAGTGTAACATCTTCTTAATTTCCAAAGTATCGATATGTGGAGGAAGAGTCGGAGTAATAGGAGTAAGATTATATTCTTTATAGTAATGTAAGCTGTATAATGCTGCTATAAATGTAGGGACATAACTTCTTGTTTCACGTGGTAAATAGTAGTAAATATCCCAAAAGTCTTTATCTCCACCACCTGCACGTCTTATGGCTTTACTAACATTTCCTACTCCACAGTTATATGAAGCTATGGCTAGTGGCCAGCTATGGAAAATATTATAACTATCTGAAAGATAATGAGCTGCTGCTTCACAAGATTTAATAGGGTCAAATCTTTCATCTACATAAGAATTAATTTGAAGTTTATAGTGACGAGCAGTAGTATAAATAAATTGCCACATTCCTTTCGCACTAGCTCTTGAAACAGCTACAGGATTAAGACCAGACTCAATTATTGCCATAGCTTTTAATTCGTATGGTAGATTGTATTTGTCGAATATGGCTTCGAATTGAGGCATGTAAATTTTAGAAAGTCCTAATATCTTTTCAGTAGTATGAGGAATTTTTTCAGTATAATATATTATGTGATTTTTAATTACATTATTATATGGTAATTTTATGAAAGAATTCATCTTTTCTATTCTCTGCATATAAATGGAATCTGGAATATTAGATGTTAGAATGGTACTATCAAGGTTTACCATTTTAGCCTCAGAATCATCATTGTTTCTTTCTTGATACCATAAACTAATTAAAGAATCAGGATCTGCTGTAGCAGAATCAAAATTGTTAAAGGAGTTTTCCTCAAAAGCTATATTTTCTTTTTCTTGTTTGTCACTTATATAGTTATCAGGGACAGCATAATTTTTTAATGTGTCTATTTGATTATTTAAAGAATTAATTATTATATATAAAGAATCTAGTCTATTCTGCTTATTCTTTTTATTGAATTTTAAAAATGAAAGAAAATGTTTTTTCTTAGTATTTTTTAAAGTGTCAGGCTTAACTATAGATATGCTATTATAAACAGTATCATTAAGAACTGTATAATGACGTAAGGTGTCATATATAGTTACATGTATAGTGTCGATAATGTGTAAGTTTGTAACATATAAGTCTTTTGTTTTTACGACAGAAGAATCTTGTGTGTTTTTATTTTGTGCGTTTATACAAGATAATGTTAAGAAAAATAAAAGGCAAGTAGTGATAATATGTTTCATATTAAAATGTTATATGTAGTTTAAAACCGAATGAGTTATTATTATACGATGCAATATATGGACTATTCTCTATATTTAAAGGTGATATCATAGCAGGTTCCACATTCATGCTAATATTATCGCTGACATCAAAACTAGTCATTATAGCGAAAACATTAGCATCAATAATTTGAAGTGCGTAGATGCCTACCATGGCGATAATAGAATAATCTCTTTTACGTCTGAAATTATCTCGATAATATTTTAAATTGTCAGCAGTAAGGTTTCCAGTATAATTGGTGTCTCCTGTGCCTGTTTCTGCGTATAATTGTTTATATCGTCGATATTGTTTGTTATTATAATCATAAAAATAGGCAGATGTTAACATGGCACCATAATAAATAGGTATGCGCCAATAATCTCCTATGTATGCTTGTCCTAGACCAGGCAGTAAAGCAGAATATAGTGCAGCTCTACCTGGACTAGGGTGTAAATCTGATTTAAAATTCATGACCCCATCTAACATAGTTCCCCAATAAATACTAGCAGCTCCGATTATGAAGGTGTTTCGTAAACTAGAGTATTTATTATCTCCGGTATCATGATATTTTTTATTATATATTATACTTCCAGCTATAGTACCTCCTAGACCTCCATATATTATAGGTAATTTCCAATAATCTTTATTGTATATCTGAGATCCTCCTATAAATAATGCAGAAGGAAGAGCCATGTGACCTATAGTAAGGGTATCAGGAAGACCAGTCAAGGTATCTATTCTATGAGAAATCCCATGGAAATAATCTTTTAAAGTAAATGAATTAGTAACAGGGCTAGCTATGGTGTCATTTAGATTATCATCATTAGCATTTTGAGAGTTATAATTATTTTGATTATTAATGTCACCCCCTATACCTCCACCTATAATCTGGGCAGAAGCATTTATATATGTAGCAAGAAATACGAATATTATTAAGAGATTACGCACTTATTTTGATTTTATAAATTTAATTTTTCAATATCTCTCAAAAATGATTCCACTTCTTGATCATTTGAAAATTGTATAGTAAAACGTCCTTTTCCTCTGTCAGAGCGTTTAACATCTATTTTGTCTGGGAAATAATTTTCAAGAATATTAAGGACTCGTTGATAAGATTCTGGTAGATTTACTTCTTTTTTATTAGTCGTCTTTTCTTTCTTATTTGTATCCTCTTGTACCTTCTTTTCAACCTGTCTTACTGATAAATCCTTCTTTTCTATTTCTTGGCAGATTTTTAATTGCTCTTCTTCATTTTCTAATGTTAATAGGGCTTTCGCATGACCCATACTTATTTTCTGATCTCGAAGTGCTGTTTGTATAACTGGAGGAAGTTTTAATAATCTAAGATAATTGGTAATAGTCGCGCGTTTTTTTCCAACCTTTTCAGCCATAGCCTCTTGAGTAAGATTACATTCATTAATTAATCTTTGAAAACTAATAGCTATTTCTATTGGGTCTAAATTTTCTCTTTGGATGTTTTCGACTATAGCCATTTCTAGCATTCCCTGGTCATCAGTTTTCCTAATATATGCAGGAATTTTAGATAAACCAGCGAGTTGAGCGGCTCTAAATCTTCTTTCTCCACTAATTATTTGATATCGGCCACCTATATTTCTAACAGTGATAGGCTGAATTAGTCCTAATTGTTTTATAGATTCAGATAAATCTTTTAATGCTTCCCTTTCGAAAATCGTTCTTGGTTGAAAAGGATTAGTTATAATCTTCTCTAAAGGAATGTCAGTAAAAACGATTGGATTCGATATATAATGAGATTTGGTTAAATTATTAGATGTAATATCGTAATTATTCTCACTTTTAATTCCTTCGGCATCAGAAATTAATGCACTCAAACCTTTCCCTAAAGCAGACTTTTTCGACATATTATATTTTTTAATTATTTTTCTTAATTATTTCTTTAGCTAAGTCTAAATAGTTATTGCTACCAGTTGATATGGCGTCATATAATATAGCAGGCTTACCAAATGAAGGTGCTTCACTTAATTTTACATTACGTTGAATAATAGTATTAAAAACCATTTCTCCAAAATGCTGTTTTACTTCATCTACTACCTGGTTAGCTAAACGTAATCTTCCATCGAACATAGTAAGTAAAAAGCCTTCAATCTCTAATGTAGGATTAAGTCTTAATTGAACTAATTTAATAGTGTTAAGAAGTTTTCCAAGACCCTCTAAAGCGAAAAATTCACTTTGGACAGGAATAATGACTGAATCAGCGGCAGTAAGTGAATTTATAGTTATTAAACCAAGGGAAGGTGAGCAATCTATAATTATGTAATCATATTCATCTTTGACAGCATTAAGTGCATTTCCAAAGACTGATTCTCTATCATCCATATTTAACATCTCGATTTCTGCTCCCACGAGGTTAATATGAGAAGGAACAAGTTTTAATTTCTTAATTTCAGTATCAAGAATTACATTTGGTAAAGTTTCTTGACCTATCAAGACTTCATATAATGTTTTTTCTGAATCTGAATCAGGATTAAAATTAAGACTTGAAGTAGAATTAGCCTGAGGGTCAGCATCTATAAGCAGAGTCTTCTTTTCCAAGACGGCTAAAGAGGCTGCAAGATTTACTGAAGTCGTAGTTTTTCCGACTCCACCTTTTTGATTAGCTATAGCGATTACTTTTCCCATAATTTTATTCTATAAAACACAAATTTACAAAAAATCTTTTTTGTATTTGATAATTATGTCTAATTTTGTGCCTTAAGTTATTAACAATTAAATATGAAAGATTGGTTCGTTATAGTAAATCCTAAGGCAAACAGTGGAAAAATAGGGAAAGATTGGATAGATATAAAATCATTATTAGATATAAATCTGAATTATGAATTAAATTTTACGAACCGTAGATATCATGCGGTGGAGTTAGTAGTTTCAGCATTAAAACAAGGTTATCGAAAAATTCTGGCAATAGGAGGGGATGGAACAATAAATGATGTATTGCACGGAGTATTTCTACAAAAAAATATTCCTTTATCTGACATAACTATTGGCTATATTAATGCGAAAATGGATAATTATATAGAATGTATTTTAAATATAGCATTGGATAAAGCAGAAATGAAAGATGTTTTCGAAGTCAGATATTATGAGTCTAAAGTTTTGCAACAGAGATATGTCTTCGATGTAGAAACTGTTACAGAACGAGGAATTGAAGATATAACAGTTTCATTACTTCCTAATAGCATAAGAACTATTCACTGCTAATAGTAACAGTCTGAAATGCTTCAATATCATAATAAGGATAATATGCTCTGACTACAGCATTTTTTACAGGCTTTAAAGGCATTATCTTACCCATACTATTTATTTGTAAATATTCTTCATATCCATTTTCAACCTGCCATAGAAGAGGAACATCATATGCAGATTCCGGAGTTCTAACAGCAGTATTGTAATATGTTTCGTTTAGTTTCATATATATATGTTTTTTTATGTCAATAGTGGGACGAATCACACTGACGCATATTTCTTTTTTTGCATGAGCTCCGGCGGAAATGAGAATTTTATATTCTCCAACTTCATGTGCAAATACAAGAATCGATTTACTATTTAGAGATACACTTGTAATTTCCAATGAAGGAGAAGAAGTGGACCAATTTATCCGCGAGGAGTAAGGTGCTATATCGGATATATTAACTTGCAATTCTTGGTAAGGTATTATTACTGTATCAGAGATATTTGTATCTATATGAGCATCTTTGATTTTAAAGGCTAATGATGCAGAATAATCACCTAAAAAAGCGGTATAAATGACTGAAGAATCAGATCTGGCTATACATTTTATTTTACCCCAAGAATCAATGATAGCACATTTTGGATTAGAAATACTAAATTTTACTTTATTAGATTCTATATCTTGGTCAAGCCATGGAGTAAATTCATCACCAACGTAAATATTATCAGCACTTAAACCATCGGGGAATCCTAGATTGAATTTGTATTTAGTGACATTGATTATAGTTGAGGAACTTACTCCAGAACTATCATCTACTATAGCAGTAATTTCGACTTGTCCCTCTTTTAGAGCCTTGATAAGGCCATTATTATCTAATGTAACTATTCCTTTAGGTTGGCAAGACCAGACAACTTTTTTATTACTATCGACAGGAATAATTTCAGGACATAATCTACAAGTATCGTTTAGATGTAAAATTTTATCGCCATTTTTAATAGAAAGATCTCTGGCATAGAATTTCATATCTGAAGTTTCGATATATGATCGAAAATCAGTATTTCGGTCCAAGCCTCTGCCATAAGGAATTACATGTAATATATATTCTTTATTTCTAATTATAGAAAAATTATCTGTGTTTAGAAAGAACAATAATTTTATATCTTCTTTACATAATGAGTTAGAATAATAGTTGGCATTTAATTCTACATAGGTTTTATATGAATTATTCCCAATGTTTTCGAACATATATAATGTCACACCTTCATTATATAAAGAAGCAAGTTCTCCATTACTTTTGTTTAGACTACTTCCTTCTGAAAATGAATTTACCTGCTCATAATAATCTATATCCTGGAAAATATTGCTAGCTCCTGGAATATTATGCAAAGAGACTTTCGTAATATCTAGATTTACATCTTTATCTAATTTAGACTTATCTAAGATAACTTTTATGCAAGAGCTTAAATTAGTTAACTTAATACTTATATTTCTATTCTTTGGAATGGAGAGTAGTTTACTTTCTCCATACATAGGAATATTTTTATAAATATTAAAGAGGGCCTCTTGGTCTGAGCATTGATAAATATAATTTTCTATATCTGAGATAGTTTCAAAAGGAGGGAAAGAAGAAATTTTTCCCATATTAGCTAAAACGAAGAAACTATATTTCTTATTTATATCTAAAGACAAAGATATATATCCTTTAGAAGAATATAAAGAATTTACTATATTTCCTTTATCATCATAAACGAATATACATACATCCCTAAGAATATTTTTCAAATCAATACTACTTGAATATAAACTTGATTTAGTTTCATAATCTAAGTTAATATTTATTTCTTCAATTTTCTCTCCAGCTACATCATTCTCCTCATTTGAAATACAACCGAAAAGAGAAAATATCATCAAAAATGAGATAAAAATTCTACTTTTCATAATATGCGTTTTTAGTTCGTAGAGCTAAATTACATATCATAAATTAATAAAAAAATGAAAAGCGAGGCATTAGAAAAAAAATACGGAAATCTTTACAAGAAATATTGATTTTTAAAAAATATATAAGAATTTTTAATTTATAAAATTAGTATCTTTGACTTTATAATCTATATATCTGTGTTTCATCCATCGATAAACAAAGCAATCTTCGAATGGACCTTTTAATCTATTCCAAATATGAAATTTAGAAGTGCCAGCTGTTCTAGGAAAATGATGAACCGGTATTTCTTTAAATTTCCCACCTTCTTGAAGTAAAATTAAAGCAGGGAGGAATCTATGCATACCTGTAAAGAAAGGTATTTTTTTAGCATATTCAGTATTAATGATTTTAAGAGGACAGCCAGTATCAGTAGCTCCATCTTTTGTCATCATTCTACGAAAGCCATTAGCGAATTTAGACTGAAATCTTTTAAAAGCGGTGTCTTTTCTATTTGCTCTAATTCCAGTGACTAATGGATATTCATTGGCATAAGGCATAAGTAAATCAAACTCATAAGGATCAGTCTGAAGGTCTGCATCAATATATCCAACAAAAGGACTTTGAGCTGCATCTATTCCAGCTTTGATAGCAGCACTTAAACCATTATTCTTAGTGAAGTTTAGATAAAAACAGTGCTCATTTCTCTCACATATACCCTTGATTTTTTCTTCACTATTATCAGAAGAACCATCATTAATAAATAATAAGCAAACTTTATGTTTAGTGCTTTTTATATATCCTGTAAGTTTTTCTTCAAGAGCTGAAGCATTATCTTCTTCATTATATATAGGAATAATAATTGTTAACTTATAATTTAATGTTAAATTTGTCGTCATTGTTAGATTTAATTTTTAATGGTCAAATATAATAAATATTCAATATATTATTGCTATGAATTCTCATAAAACCAATCTGCTAATCTTGTTATTTTTAGGAATAGCTGCTTTTTTTATACAAAATAAAGTTCTCGATGCGAATATAATGGAGGCTAGAAATATAGTCACTGCTAGGGAAATGGTAAATGAAGGACATTGGATAGTTCCTACTATGAATGGAGAGTTGAGGCTCGAAAAACCACCTCTTCCTACTTGGATAGCAGGTCTGGCAGAAAGTATTAGTCCTGATAATATAAGCTTGCAAAGAGATATGGCAGGTCTAGCTGCACTATTATTAATGCTATTCATGTACCTATTAGCTTTTGAACTTAGTCGTAGATACGATTTCGCTATGATATCGACTTTGGTGCTAATTACTATGTATAACGTAGTATTGATGGGTAGAACTGCCACATGGGATATATATTGCCACGCATTTATGTTAGGAGCTATATATTATTTATATAAAGGATTAATAAGAGAAGGAACGCAAAGAAAACTTTTCGTTTTAGCAGGAGTATTTTTAGGGTTATCATTTTTGAGTAAAGGTCCAGTAGCGTTTTTCGCTTTACTTCTACCATTTTTAATGACTTGGTTTATTTTAGGCAATGTAAAATGGCGTAAGAAAGGCTGGTCAATATTCTGGATGATTATTATTATGCTTGTATTGAGTTCATTCTGGTATGTTATATTATTTATATACCATCATGATACTGTGCAATATGTTTTAAATAAAGAATCTACAGCTTGGATTAATCATCATGTAAGACCATGGTATTATTATAGTTCTTTTATATCAGAAATGGGAGTCTGGGCATTTGTATTAATAACAGCGATTTTATCTCCTCTCTTCAGAAAATATGATAAGTTCTCTAAAGAAAATTTATTTTTTATCTGTTGGATGCTTCTGCAAGTGATATTATTATCTTGCTTTCCAGAAAAAAAGAAAAGGTATCTATTACCAGTCACTATTCCTGTTTCTTTAGCAGTGGCCTCTATGCTTATTTATTGGGTAGATATATTTAAAAGAAATGCGAGAAAATCATTTATGAGATCATTATATAAAGTTAATGCATATATAATAAGTGTTCTCGTATTAGTTATTCCGATTCCTTTATATCTCTTCGTGTATGCGAAAGGTTTTATGTCTCTGACTTTATTTATAGTGCTAGCGGTTTTATTATTAGCTATTGCCATATATTTATTACGGTCAATACCTAGATTACAAGTAAAACGCTTAGTATATGGTGTAGTTGCTGTATTTTTTCTTGTAGAAGTTCTTATGATGCCTACTATAGGGGAATTATTTAAAAATCCTAAGACTAATACTATAGCTAATACAAGAAATATGGAAG